>Ga0209162_1000173_pt1 | contig 70959 bp, 58 predicted proteins | sample YNPNPMetaG_FD_187121 | JGI IMG/M metagenome (GOLD analysis project Ga0209162, IMG submission 187121) | Anoxygenic and chlorotrophic microbial mat microbial communities from Yellowstone National Park, USA - YNP NP MetaG (SPAdes) (version 2) ...
AGTCTCCTGTCGCTGAACCGGGGTCAATCGTGTCTTCTTGTGAATCACCATCGGGGTATCCTCCTGTGTTCTCTTTCACCTTTCTTTGATACCCCGAAAATGTAAACAACGCTATTATATCTTACACATAATGACTTCATGCAGAGCGCGTGGGTCAAATATATGCCCCCCGGGCATGTAGTGTTGCACAACGTGCTTTTTGCGCCGCTCATGCTTGAGGGGAAGGCAGTGGGGCTTATCGGCATTGCCAACAAAAAAGATGGCTTTACCGAACAGAATGCCGCCATCGCCGGCATTTTTGCTGAAATAGCATCCATAGCATTGCTCAACAGCAGATTTATCGAGCAGCTGAAAAACAGCGAGAACCGCTTCAGAGCACTGACCGAGAATATAACAGATATTACCGCTATCATTTCCCGGGAGGGAATTATCTGGTACTGTAGCCCCTCATTTGAAAAACGGTATGGTATTGCCTCAGAGAAAATTATCGGTGCACCTCTTTTGTCGTTGATCCATCCTGATGACCAGGTTTCATGCAGCAAAACCCTTGATACTCTTACCTCAGGGTCAGCCAAATCAATACGGATGGAGGATATCCGTGTTGGATTTTCTTCAAATAACCACACACACTTTGACATGCTTTTTACCTCCCTGATTGATCATCCTTCGGTGAGGGGCATCGTTATCACCTGTCGGGACATTACCTAACGATTGAGGATGGAAGAGCGGCTCAGGCAGGCGCACAAGATGGAGGCTGTCCGGACACTTTGCGGAGGCATCGCTCATGACTTCAACAACAATCTGGCCGGCATGATCGGATATGCGGAGCTGGGCATTGCAGAGGCGGGCGCGACCACCGTTGCGGGCTATTATTTCAAGCAGATACTGAACGGGTGCGAGCGGGCAAAAAAACTCGTCCAGCAGCTCGGCGCCTTCAGCGGCATAAGCATGTTCGCCTTCGAAACCGTTTCAATTGCCCGGTTGCTTGACGAAGCGGTGCAGCACTGCAGACAGTCCCTGCCGCCGCATATTTCCCTTGCCGTGGAAAACCGCTGCCGCGATACCTTCATCAGGGGAAACAGCGCGCAAATCAGTCAGATGATTTCGCACCTGCTTTCCAACGCGGTGCTGTCGCTGCCGGCCGGGGGAGGCGCCATAACCGTGGTGCTTGATGAAATAACCCTTGGGGAAACAACGCACATGCTTGACTTTGAGATTCCACCCGGAGGCTACCTGCGCCTGTCGGTCGCCGATACCGGTTGCGGCATCGATCCGGCAGCGGCACGTCGTATTTTTGACCCTTTTTTCACCACCCGGGAAGTCGGTCAGGGAGCAGGCATGGGTCTTGCCGTCGTCCACGGCGTTGTGCTCCGGCACGGCGGGGGCATCACCGTTGAAAGTGAACCCGGCAGGGGCACTAATGGACGATATTTCCCGGGGCGCTTTTTTGCTTGCCTCCCGAAGGCAAATGCGCTAAGGATGGTCTTGGGGCAACGGTTGTATTTCCTGTCACACGACAAGGTGCGTCACGTGCACAATCAGACGGCTCAGGTCAGACAATTGTTCATGCGTGCAGTCATGGTGTTGCTCGGCATCGCGCTGCAGGCTCTTCCCTCACAGGCAGCCAATATTGCGATTATCACCCGCGACGATATTCTGCCCTATCGTGAATTTTCCGCACACTATCAGCAAGCAGGCAAAAAAAGTAGACATGTTTTGAAAGTTTTTTCGCTGGGCATCAACGACGCTGCGAACTCAAATCTACGGCAGTCCATAGAGGCTTTCTCCCCCGGCGTTCTTATCTGTATCGGTCAGAGCGCTCTGCTGTTTGCGGCTGAGAATTTTCCCAAACTTCCCCGAATATGCTGCATGATACCAAGTTTCCGAGACCTCGCTGAAGCAGAACGTACCGGCTCCCTTGTGGTCAGTATGGAAATAGGTCCAGAAAAAAATTTTGACGTCCTACGCCTGTTCAAGCCGAAAGCAAAAACTATAGGCATGGTATACGACCCTGCTGAATCAGGTGAGATAGTCAAAGAAGTGCGCGAGGCTACGCTGCGGAAAGGTTTGACCCTGCGTGCGTTGCCAATCGCTGCAGCACAGGAAGCGCCTGCTGCTTTTACAAAACTTATCCCTGAGGTTGATGCAGTGCTTTTGGTGTGCGACCGAACAGTGCTGACCCCCCAGACACTTGAAGCACTATTTTCTGAATCGTTTTTCCATAAGGTGCCGGTTATCGGATTTTCAGCCAAATATGTGTCGCTCGGAGCGCTCTTTGCTATCGAGGTGCCTATTGAAGACCTTGCCCGAGAGACATGGAACGCAACAGAAAAGTGCTGGGCTGACATCGAGCAGTGCCGGGGTATTGTTAAACCGAACACCCCGGGCAGGATCATCATCAATAAAAAAATAGCTGAAAAACTTGACCTGACCATTCCCCGGACGCTCAAGGCGGCAAGCAAAGATATCGAATAAACCGGATGGTTTTTTTAACCTTAAGGAGGGCATGCGCCATGAAAAAAGCCATGAAATCCCACACCAGGTTTCTGATGGTTATCGGGCTTCTCTGGATGAGCGTCTGTCTGACACTGCCGTCGGAGGCTGCTGTTCAGCCTCCTGACCGCGAGGTTGAGGAGCTTGCGCTCTACTATCCTTCAGACCAGATTATCTATTCAGCGTCAAAGCGTCCTGAAGCCTATCTTGAATCACCCTCAGCCGTGTCGGTCATCACGGCTGAGGATATCCACTATTCAGGAGCAAAAAAGCTGACCGATGTTTTCAGGATGGTTCCGGGCGTTGATGTTGCGGATGTCAATTCGTTCTATACCGGTGTGCAGGCGCGGGGCTTTTCATTTTTGCCCAAATATGCCCGTGAGATGCTTGTGCTGATTGACGGCAGATCAGTCTATACCCCGCAGATCAACGCAACTTTCTGGGATCAGGTGCCGCTGTTTCTTGAGGATATCGAGCGCATCGAGGTGATCCGTGGACCCAATGCCGCGCTGTACGGCGCTAATGCCTTTAACGGCGTCATCAACATCATCACCAAAAAACCCGCGGATGTTCAAGGCGCACTCCTGTCTGCTACCGCCGGCAACCAGCAGTCGCAGTGGGAAACCCTGCGCTATGGCAGCAGGCTGGGCAATCTTTCCTTTCGCATCACTGCAGGCTACCATGAAACCGACGGTTTCAGAAAAGTGGATGACCATATGCGCAAGCCGCAGACAACCCTGCGCGCCGATTACACTATCAATGACTCCTCATCTCTGAGTTTTCAGTCAGGCTATGCAGGCGGCGAGCGTGAGCTGTCAGGAACCGTGCAGCCGGAGGTCACCTCATGGTATGCGATGGCAGCCTATGAGAAAAAGTTCAATGAACACTCCAAGCTTTTGCTGCACTACTACCACGACTACCGCAACAGCGAGCTCAACTTCGGCTATCCCGATAAACTGACTGAGGATGATGTCGAAATCCAGTACAATCATGATATCGAGCGCCTGCACATTGTGGCAGGAGCAGGCTACCGGCTTGACCGGGTGAAAAACGGTTTTCTCTCAGGCCGCGACTGGCGTGAGTTCAGCCGCAAGACAAATCACGACTTTCATCTTGACGTCAAGGACAACCGAATTTTGAAAGCCTTCGGCAATGCCACGTTTAAATTAACGCCGCGACTTCTGGCAACCGCAGCACTAATGGTTGAGAACAATGATTTTGTCGGCACCATGTTTTCGCCAAAAGCTGCGCTGGTGTACCTGCTCACCGAAAGCCAGTCGCTTCGCTACAGCATCTCGCGCGCTTACCGGACCCCTTCCTTCATCGAGGAGCGCGCAAATTTTTCAATTCCGGCGCCGCAGTTTTCTCCGCCCTATATCGGACAGGAAGGCGACGATGGCCTGAAGCCCGAGCGCATGGTCGCCTATGAGCTCGGCTATCGAGGGCTGTTTCTTGACAGCCGGCTTACCGCCAACCTTGAGCTTTTTTACCACAACATCAACAACATCATCGTGTACCGGGAAGATGATCCCAACATCTACCGGTACCGGAATTTCACCACAAACCATGTGCGGGGCTGCGAAGCTTCAGTGCTGTGGCAGATTGCCGACTGGTGGCGGCTGAGCCTTGCCTATACCTATCAGAAGGCGACCGATGACTACCTGAAGGGGCTTGTCATCAAACACAAATACAGCATCGGCAACCGGTTCATGCTGCCTGCCGGCATTGTAGCAAACGTGCAGCTCTACTATGTTGATGATTTTCATTTTGAGGATGAAGGCTGGTTTTCCCGCACCACGGTGAAAGACTACACGCGCTGCGACGTGCGGATTTCAAAGACGTTTCTGCAGGAGCGCCTTGAGGTGGCGCTGATCGGCCAGAACCTGTTTGACCCGAAGCACTACGAATATCCGCCGACCCTCAGCGCAGGCGAAGCCTACCGTGCCTGCATGCTTGAGGTCAGCTACCGATTCGGCGAGAAATAGGAAGCAACATGAGCCTAATGCACGGGCTGAAAGACTACTATCGGGGTTACCGAAGAAGAATTGTCATCAGTTTGATGTTTTTTCTGCTCGTGATTTTTGTGCCTTTGCTCCTCTACGGCACCATCACCGACCGTCGGCTCATCACTGACCACATTGACAACACCGGCAGGTATCTGGTGAAAAACCTTGCCCAAAACAGCGAACTGGGTGTTTTTACTGAGAACAGAGGCTACCTGAATGTTCCGCTACATGCAATTTTCAGTCAGGAGGATGTTGTCTGGGCAGCGGTTTATAACCTCAAGGGTGAACTTATTGCAGAGGAGCACAAGATTGCCGACTTTGACCCGCGACTTCCTGACAAAGTCTTGAGTAAAGCTTCTGCACCATCTCAAGGCGAGCTTTACAAACAGAACGTCAGCATACACGGCAGGGAGGTGCTTGATTTTTTCTGCCCAGTCCATCTCAGACCCGTATCAGTAGCCGTGGAATATGAAGATGTGCCTTCGCTTGAACCGCGGCAACGATGTATCGGGTTTGCCCGCGTTGGTATGTCGCTTCAGCGCATGCGCAGCCGCACCATCGCAATCATGCGTACCGGATTGTTATTGGGAGTTTTATATCTTATGATAGGCTTTTTTGTGGTGTGGTTTGTCGCGCGCGCCATCACCCGTCCGGTTCGGCAGCTTGAGGCAGCAGCACGCGACATTGGAGGTGGCAATCTTGGTGTGCGCATCGTACCGGCAACCGATGATGAGCTTGGCAGCCTTGCACACACGTTTAATGCCATGACTGACCGGCTCCAGCACCAAATGGCAAAGCGGCAGGAAGCAGAGCAACAGATGCAGCGCCTCATTTTAGCGGTTGAACAGGCTGCGGAAATGGTTATTGTTTTGGACAAAAGCGGCTGCGTGCAGTATGCAAACCCGGCAACCCGTCATATTGTTGGTCTGCAGCAGGGAGAGCTTCTCGGACTCAATCCGTTCATGCTTGAGCGTTCAAGCGATCAGGCAGAGCGGGTCGCAAAGGTGTGGCAGGAGATTTCAGCAGGCAACACGTGGTCAGGCAGCCTTGTGCAGCGGCTGAAAGACGGCAGCGAGCGGCTGCTTGAGCAGACCATTGCGCCGGTGCGTGATGACACCGGAAGCATCATCGGCTTTGTGGTCATCGGCAGGGATGTGACCCGTGAGCATATCCTTGAGGAGCGGCTCCGGCAGGCGCAGAAAATGGAAGCAATCGGAACGCTTGCCGGCGGCATTGCCCATGATTTCAACAACATCCTTGCTGCCATCATCGGGTATGCTGAACTCTCCTGCTCGCAGCAAAACCTTGATTCAGGGCTTCGGTACAACCTTGAGCAGATTCTCAAAGCAAGCAACCGGGCAGCAGATCTGGTGCGCCAGATTCTTGCGTTCAGCCGTAAAAGCTTGCAGGAACAAAAGCCTGTTGAGTTCAACAAACTGCTCAAGGAGTCAGTGCAGCTACTGCGCGCAAGCATTCCCACAACCATAGATATCCAGCTTAAACTGCCTGAAGAAAAGGTCATGATCATGGCGGATGCAAGCCAGATGCATCAGGTCATAATAAATTTATGCACCAACGCAGCGCAGGCAATTGGCGACCGGCAGGGCTTGATCACCATACAGCTCGGTGTGTGCGAGCTGCAGGAAAAAGACGGTGAACTAGAAACGGGGTCATATGCAAAGCTCACGGTGCAGGACAATGGCCCGGGCATACCGTCTGAAATTATCGGGCATATTTTTGAACCCTTTTTCACGACCAAACCGGTCGGCAAAGGTACAGGCATGGGGCTTGCCGTTGTTGACGGCATTGTTAAGAGCCACCATGGCGCCGTGCGCGTTACCAGTCAGCCGGGTGCGGGCGCAACCTTTGATATCTTCATTCCACAGCTCTTCCACACTGATCACCACCACCCCGTCGCTGACCAGGAGCCGCTTCCCTGCGGCACGGAACGTATTTTGTTTGTTGATGATGAAGTGTTTCTGGTGGATACGAGCAGACGTTTGCTGACAGGGCTTGGCTATCAGGTCACTGCGGTGCAGAGCAGCCGCGAAGCCTTAGCGCTTATCAGGGAAAATCCTGAAGGGTTTGATCTTGTCATAACTGATCAGACCATGCCCGGCATGAGCGGCATTGAGCTTGCCAGAGCCATTCTGAAAATACGACCGACAATGCCGATCATCCTCTGCTCAGGCTACAGCGATGCAGTAACACCAGAACGAGCTACCGCAGAGGGCGTTCGCTTCTTTCTCTACAAGCCGGTAGATAAGCACACGCTTGCAACCACCCTGCGGCAGGCGCTTGCCTCCTGACCCTTCTGATTACTGTCTTCTGAATCCTGACTCCTGACCGTTAGTTGCACTCCCCCATTCGCTTCCCGCTCATGCGCTGCACGATCTGCATGGTGCCACCCTGTTCAGGTTCTTGTATGGTCATGGTGAGGGTGCCGTCAAAGGTGTCGCCCTTGTACATGATTTTTCCCGCTCCCTTGATCATGCCGTCTTCGGTTTTACAGTTCACCGTCCACGTCACGGTGTTGCCACTGACCGAGGGTGTGCTCATGCTGCACTCCTGCTGCTGCAGATCCTGGGCTTTGGGCACCATGTCTTTTTTGGTGATGCACTGGGTATGCTTTACCGGCTGCATCCCTGAAGGCATGCCGGGCATTTCCATAGTGGTAGTGATTTCCCACATACCGTCGTGCAGATTTGGCTCCCCTGCGGCATTGCACACCAGTCCACCCCACAGCAGCATACCGATTACCAGAACTTTTGCTTTCATACACAACCTTCCTTTCTCAAGATGTTATAGTTTCTACTACCGTTTAAAAAACAACCATGCGTTCTCACCTGCTTTTTGAAACCGCACCAGACAATAGGTGCCCTGCAGTTTTTTGCCCTGGAGGGAGACAACAATACGGTCAGAAAGCCACTGGATCTCTTCAAACGAGCCGCTGTCCCAGATTTTGACCTCACCTGCGCCGTACTGTCCTTCAGGAATAATGCCTTCAAACGAGCCGTAGGCAAGCGCATGGTCTTCGGTCATGACTGCAAGGCGCTTCACTCCCTTATCTAAGGGCGGCTCTTTGGGCACAGCCCAGCTCTTCAGCACCCCGTCTTTTTCCAGACGAACATCATAGTGCAGGGTGCGTGCATGGTGCTGGTGAACAACGAAAAAGGGCATAAAAAATGAGGTTTAGGGTTCCCTGTGCAAGGTTCTAAAATAAAAATTCGAAGCACGAAACACGAAAATCGAAATTCGAAAAAAAACAGTATGTTTCAATAGTGCACGGCTCAAGGGGTCTGTTCAATGTTCCATGTTCAAAGTTCAAGGTTCAAACAGCTCAAGGCGCACGGTTTTTGAACTTTGAACCTTGAACTTAGAACAATTAAAGCAATTTCGGCTGACTATAACTTTTTTCTTCTGGTTTGAATACCCGCACGACTCCATATTTCCCGTCATAGCCCGGCTCAACCATAACCTCGCCCCGTCGCATCTTGCGCAGCGCACAAGCAAGGAGTCGGTAGCCTGCGCGCTCAAGCTCTTCTGGCGGACACGACCGAAGAATCGAAAGCTCGCTGCCAAAACGACGCAGGAGGGTAAAATATTCGCTGGCGACTTTCTTACTGGTCGGGCTTGTATCGTATATTTCTGAAAGAATCTCGGCAAGCGGGATAAGGCTCTCAAAGCCAAGCGCTCCCTCGGGACGACTTCCGGCTGGTCTGTCTGCAAGGCTACTGACCCGGTGCATGACACCGACGGTTACGGCTTTCCCACATACCGGACACCTGCCGTTATATGCCGTGGTTTCCTGTGGGGTCAGACAGACATTGCAGGAGCGATGACCGTCATAGTGGTATTTGCCTTCTTCAGGGAAGAACTCAAGCGTGCCGAGAAAACTCCGGCTATCGCGGGTACGCAGTGCCCGCAGCATTGCAGGGTAGGAAAGCTCACCGGAAAAGACGTTTGCCTCACGGCCAAGCTTCTGCGGAGAGTGAGCATCAGAGTTTGAAACAAGCACAAAGTGGTCAAGCCCTGAGAGCATCCAGTTCATGGCAGGGTCTGAGGAGAGCCCTGTCTCAAGGGCAAAAATCTCACGGGTTAAATCCTCAAAGCATTCCTCAAGACTGTCAAACCCGCTTGCTGCACCGAGCACTGAAAAATGCGGCGTCCAGATATGCGCGGGAATCAAAACATTGTCGGGTGAGGCATCAAGCGTCATGTGCAGAAGGTTCTTGCAATCAATTCCGATGATCGGTCTGCCATCAGAGGTTATGTTTCCGATATCGCGCAGCAAAGCGTTGAGCCTTCCTGCAGCAAGAAAATCAGGCGCCAGAATGATGCTATGAACTTTTCGGATCCGGTCTGCTTTCTTGTAAATGGTGCTGATTTCCGCACTCAACATAAACCGAACCGGAGCGCGGCATGACTCAGGAACCTCAATCTCTGCTGTGGTACCGGAGCAGTCTTTGAGTTTGAAAAGACCTGGCTCTGCAGGCTCAAGTTTTTCCTGCAGTTCTGCAAACCAGCGGGGATGGGTGAAATCACCGGTCCCCAGAACCGTGATGCCCTTAAGCTGTGCCCACACGTGCAGGTTTTCAGGGTTCATCTGGCTGCTGGTTGCCCGTGAATATGCTGAATGAATATGCAGGTCTGCAATAAACTCCATCGGTTGTTTTTTAATCTCCACTTTTGTAAATGTCAGAAAAAACGAGATTGCCGCGTCGTCACGCAGCGCGGGCATCCCTCGCCATGACCGCTCCGAAACTTTTTACTACTCTATCACCTTTGATGGTGCCGTAAAAAGTCTAAAAAGCTTCCTCTCCCTCGTGAGACTGTGTCGTAATAGTTCCCAGAAAAAGAAATATGCAAATTACTTCTTGTCAGGCTGGTTTTTTTTGCGCTTCCTGTCGCAGATCCCGCCTTGGCGGGGCAAGTAGGGGGCGGGGAGAGCTTTTTTGCCCCCTCCTAACCTCCCCCTCACAGGGGAGGCTTTTTTTTCAGCCCCCCTTGTCGCAGATCCCGCCTGGACGGGGCAAGGAGGGGTATGGGGAGAGCTTTTTTGCCCCCTCCTAACCTCCCCCTCGCAGGGGAGGCATTTTTTTCAGCCCCCTTGTCGCAGATCCCGCCTTGGCGGGGCAGGGAGGGGTGCGGGGAGGGCTTTTTTGCCCCGTGCCCTATCTTTTCTATAATTGCGACACAGCCTCCCAGAGGGAGGGAAACTGACTTTTTACGGCTTTGTCAGTTTTGAACCTTGAACCTTGAACTTTGAACTTTAACCCCATATCGTTTCATATTTCGTGCTCCGAGCTTGCTGCGGTCAGGGTTCCTCGAAAAAATCCGGCATCTGCTTACGCTGCGCAGGGGGCAGGAAGCGAAGCAACCGCGCTGTAACCAGTGCGCCAACAGCGCCGATGCCCGCTGCACAGTAAAAAACACGGGTCAAGCCAAGCGTGTCGTGTATAAACCCTGAAACCAGCGGTCCGGTGCCAAGCCCCAAACTCATTGCTACATTAAACAGCGCCATGAGTGACCCCATACCGTATTTTTTCCCTTCCTCAATAACCGAAGCCGAGGCTGCAGGCAGGGGCACCGCACCCACCCCTCCGAGCAGCAGATTTGCTCCCAGCAGCAGCACAAAATTTGGCATCTGCGGCAGCAACACGACACACACGGCATACACCAGACTGCCGCTGATCATCAAGTGCTTTCTATCAAACCGGTCAGCCAGCCTACCGCACGGATACTGCAAAAGCGAGGTCAGGATAACACCTGAGGAAACAATCAAACCAATCTGTGCGCCGCTCAGGTGGAGACGGTAGCTTGCATACAGCGGCAGGAAAGTGAGAACCGATCCCCGAATAAAGGCATTCAGAAACCGAAACAGCATGATGCCCTGCACCTGCGGATTCCGCAGTATGGTTGCGTAAGCTGCAGGTGCTCCGCTGCGCATCATCCGCTTACCGTCGCCTGCAGGAAGGTACCACAGCGCAAGCGCACATGATAGTGCGCAGAGGATGCCCATGATCATGAAGTCAGCATTCACCCCCAGCAGGTCATGGACAAATCCGCCCAGAAGGGGCCCAAAACCAAATCCAAGGAACAGCGCAACGTTGAACCTGCCGACGTAACTGCCTTCACGGTCTTTGGGAGCGATGTCACCGACATATGCCATAGCAATCGGCACAATCATGGCTGAGCACAGCCCCTGAACGATCCGCACCACCAGCAGGGATTCGGGACCGGATGCGGAGAGATAACCAAGCGATGAAAACGCATAGAGAAACAGACCCGTGACAATAAAGACTTTTCTGCCCTGCTTATCAGAAAAGTGTCCCACAACCGGCATGCTTGCTGCCCGGGCGATCGAAAAACCCGCAAAAATTGCGCCCAGCCAGATACCGCTTGCTCCCAGTGTTTTTGCGTACAGTGGCAGAATCGGCACCACAATGCCCAGCCCCAGCATTGCGGTAAAGATGGACAGAGACAGGACAGAAAATATTTTTATGCGCAGCGTCGCATCCAAGGGAATGCTTTCGGTGATAGCAAGGTTCAAAGTTCAAGGTTGAAAGTTCAACAGACACCCGGTGCAAAATTTGTATTTCGTGGTGCATGATTCGTAAAGAAGGCTTGCAGCATGCGATTCAGGTCAAACGTATTTTCCGTACAGCCTTCCCTGCTTCACGTTTTACGAGACACGTTTTCATACTGTCGCTGCCGGAGAACTTCATACATGACCACTGCTCCTGCTGCTGCTGCATTGAGGGATGCGCAGTTGCCATGCAGCGGAATTGCGACAAGAGCATCGCAGGTTTTTGCGACAAGCTGCCGCATGCCTTTCCCTTCACCGCCAACCACCACCGCAACGTCACGGTCAAAATCAAATGAGTAGATGGTCTGCTCAGCGTGTGGCGATGTCCCCACAATCCAAACCCCGTGCCGCTTCAAATCATTCAGTGTTGCTGCAATGTTCACAACCCGGCACAAACTGATGTGCTCAATCGCACCAGCAGATGCCTTTGCAACTGCGGGGCTGAGCGGGGCTGAGCGGTCTTTGGGAAACACCACTGCCTGCACGCCACAACAGACTGCGCTCCGAATCAGCGCGCCCATGTTGTGCGGATCCTGCACCGCATCAAGCACAAGAACAAAGAGCTTTTCGTGTGCTCGTCTGCTCGTCTGAATGATGTCCTCAAAATGTGCCAAAGGGAAAGGCGCGACCTCAGCAAGCACGCCCTGATGGACTCCGGTAATCCTGCGGTCAATCGCGTGGTGATCTTCATACTCAAGCTTGATCTGGTGCTGGTGACACAGCGCTCTGATGTCCTGAAGCGCTGGGTCGTTGTGCCGCCGAGCAAGGATAACGCGATGCACGTCATGCGGTCGCTTGCGGAGCGCCTCAGTCACCGGGTGAATGCCATATAACGTGATACTCATACCTGGGTTAAGCGATATGTCAGGTGCCGATTCATACTAACGCATGCAGGCAATGGTGTTACGTACGCCCCCACAACATGAAGGGGGTCGTTATTCTTTTGCCCTCGATCCGCCATGTCAGGAAGCCTCCCCTGTCGTAGATCCCGCTCTGCGGGACCAAGGGGGAGGTTGGGTGGGGGCAGAAAAGCCCTCCCCGCACCCCTCCCTTGCAGGAAGGGCTTAAGAACAAAATCATCAGAGACAAGATAGCAAAATGACTCCGGTTACCGTTATCATAGACCCCTTTATGGTGTGGAGCGGTACTGAGCAGAAGAACTTACTGGCACTGGAGCTCGGCGATGATCGCTTCGACAGCATAACAGGGGTCAGCAGCTTCGGTAACCGGTCTGCCGATTACCAGAAAATCAGCGCCTGCACGAATTGCTGCAGCAGGGGTCAAGGTGCGCTGCTGGTCATGCGATGCAGCCTGTGCTGGTCTTATACCGGGCGTTACCACGACAAAGCCTGTTCCGCATACTTGTTTAATACGCGCCGCTTCCTGCGGCGAGGCGACCACACCGTCAAGTCCTGCGTCCTGTGCCTGTCGGGCAAGATGCACCACAAGCTCATCAAGCGCCATGGTTATACCAAGCTGCCGGAGATCGTGCTCGCGCAAGCTGGTGAGCACCGTAACACCCAAGAGCAGCGGTCGCTTGAGCTGTTCTGCTTCAGCACACTGTGCCACAGCATTTGCAGCTTCTCTGAGCATTGCCACGCCGCCCAGCGTGTGCAACGTCAGCATGGCGACTCCAAGCCGTGTTGCTGCTCTGCAGGCACGGCTGACGGTATTCGGTATGTCATGAAACTTCAAGTCAAGAAATACTGCAGCACCCTGCTCCCGGATCAGGTTCACCGCTGCAGGACCATGCGCGGTAAAGAGTTGCTTACCAACCTTAAACCCCCCGACGCGTCCCTTCAGCAGCGTAACAAGCTCTGTTGCCCGGGTGAGGTCATCAACGTCAAGGGCAATGATTATTTTTTCACGGTTCTTCATGGGAAGTCTGGAGAAAGTAGGTCAGGTGTTTTTTTCGGTGACGACACCGCTCAGCACGGATAATTGCCACAAGCTCAGCAAGCGCATTTTCAAACACATCGTTGATAATCACATAGGAATACCATGCCATCTGTCGTATCTCTTCGCGTGCATGTTCCAGGCGAGTGGTGAGCGACGCTTCAGTTTCAGTTCCCCGCCCGATCAGACGCTGCCGCAGATGCTCAAGCGATGGTGGCAACAGCAGGATCGTGACCACATCAGGGAACGCAGCAGCAAGCTGTCTGCCGCCGCGACTGTCAATATCAAATAGCAGATCATCGCCGTCAGCAAATGCCTGCTCGATCGTCTGCCGGGCAGTGCCGTAAAAATTGCCGTATATCTCCGTCCATTCAGCCATGCTACCCCTGTCCACCATCTGCTGAAACGCCTCACGGCTTACAAAATAATAATGTTTGCCATGGATCTCATCCGGTCGGGGAGTCCGGGTGGTATGGGATACTGAAAACCGCAGGTGCTCAACCTGTTCGACTGCCCGCGCACAGAGCGAGGTTTTCCCTGAGCCTGAGGGGGCTGACACCACAAATAAAAGCCGTTGTTGAAATACTGCTTCAAAACTCATGTAAACGGTCCATCCACTACATCACGTTCTGCACCTGTTCGCGGATCTTTTCCAGTTCATTTTTAATAGCGATGACCTGTGCAGAAATTTCAGCATCTGCTGCTTTTGATCCCATGGTGTTGACCTCCCGGTACAACTCCTGCACCAGAAAATCAAGCCGCTTGCCGACTGCTTCGGTACTTGCAAGCCACGTGCGAAACTGCGCAAGATGACTTTTAATGCGCACCAGCTCCTCCGTAATATCGCTTCGATCAGCAAGCAACGCAATTTCCTGCAACATGCGCTGCTCATCAACAGCAATACCGTCGCACAGGGATTTGACGCGCTCCCGCAGCGCCTGCAGACGCTCAGCACACGAGGTGGCTGCGCGTGCAGTGATCGCTGCAACTCTGCCTGCGATATCTTCAAGTCGGGCGTTCAGATCCGCTGCCATCGCAGCACCCTCAGCCGCTTGCATAGCCTTAAGACTGCACAGCACCTGCTCAAGGCAGGGCTGGAGCGTCTGCCAGAGCTGCTCGGAATCCAACGGTTCGTCGCCTTCACGAACAAAATAATCCTTAAAAAGCGCAAGGGTTGCAACATCAACATCACCAGCAAGCCCAACCTCGGTCTTCAGGCTCCGCAACTGTTCGCAGATCTGCCGTGCCTGCGGGACATCAAACTGAATGCTGTCGCCGTTGTTTTTCTGCCCTGCGTACTGAATCGTCACCTCAACCTTGCCGCGACTGATGTGGGCTGCAACGAGTTTCTTGATCTCGTTTTCAAGCGTCAAAAAGGTGCGGGGCATTTTTACCGACACATCCAAAAACCGTGTGTTGACGGTTCTGATTTCAATGGCAAGCCGTCGGGTACCAAACGCTACCTCACCGCTACTATACCCTGTCATACTGCGAATCATAAAGTCTCCGTAAATCGGTAATTCAGTGCTGCGTTACCAGTGGTTTACTGAGAACGTAAGACGCTTTCTCTTTTCATCTGCTGATAATACCGCTGCCGTATCGCGTTTAACAGAGTAATCATCTCGTGCGAGCGATAGTCGGGAAACGTCCAGGCAAGCGGCACAAAGGACTTTCGGCGATACAAAAGGGTCAAGTCAGCATACACGCCTTTCCCAAGATACGGACGGTGGGCAAACGGCTTGCAGCTTGCCAACACCATATGCCAGAGCGAAACATATCCCGGATCAATGTTCACCCGACGGGTCCCGTCAGCACGGGCAAGTTGTGCTTCAAGACGGTTGGCAAACAGCTTGATGTCTGGCAGCGCTTCTGGAGAAATCAGTCTTTCAAAGCTGACCAGACGACGAAATAACGTGCTGCCCAGTTCGTCGGCATAGTAGTCGGTGAAATCAAAGGGAAGCACAGGGCTGACATAATCGGTTGCGGCAAACTCCTCCTGCAGTTTCTGAAGGGCAATCTCGTCAATCCCTGCCTCACCATAGAGAATGCTTGCAATCAGTTTTACTGGCTGGGCTTGCTGTGGAATACTCACCGAACTCACCGCAGCTGCTGCAGCAGGGCGCTCTTTAGCTCTGCAGCAGATATCGTTGATGTTCCCAGATAATGGATCACACGGCCTGCTGCCACATTGGCAATACGAGCCGCTGTTTCCCACGTCGCGCCTGCAACACGCGCAAGCACTAAGGTACTGATAACCGTGTCTCCTGCGCCGGTCACGTCATAGACTTGTTCTGCAGCGGTTTTGATTACGATGTCAGTGCCCTTCTGATCAACAAAACGCATGCCCTGTTCGCCAAGCTTAATTAAGACACACTCACAGGTCAGGGTTGCCAGAATAGTCCGCGCTGCCACAAGCGCATCGCGCTCTGTTACGATCTCATGCCGGAGAAATCCGCTTGCCTCTTTGCGGTTTGGGACAATAATGGTTACCTTGTTAAAATGGCTGAAATTGCTGAATTTGGGATCAACAGCAACCACGAGGTGAGGGTGCTGGGTGAGTCGGGGCAGCACCTCGGCAAGCAAATCTTTGGTGATAACGCCTTTCTCATAATCAGAGAAAATGATCGCATCAAGGTGCGGTGCTTGTTTTAAAATCGTGGCAGCTATTTTTTTCTGCACGTGAGGTGGTGCAGGTGAGCGCTCCTCACGGTCAAGCCGAATCACCTGCTGACCGTGTGCAATAATACGGGTTTTCACCGTGGTTGGACGACCGGGGACCGTGAAGACAGCGCGAGTAGGAACGCCAAGCTGTTTGAGTTTTTGTTTCAGCGCTTTGCCGTTGTGGTCATCGCCGACGATACCGCAGAGCAGTGCCTGCGTATTCCCCAGTGCTGCAAGGTTGTGGAGCACATTTGCCGCGCCGCCGAGCCGTAGATCAGGCTCAGTCGAGTTGTGGAGGTTAACCACAGGAATCGGCGCTTCGGGCGATATGCGCTCAACCGTGCCGGTGAGGTACTGGTCGAGCATGATGTCACCGACAACCATAATCCGCGCTCTGCGAAATTTTTGTAAGAGTGTATCAATCGTGCGCAAGGTAATGGTCATAGAAAAATCCGTGAGAAGTTCTGAGAACCTATTAATACACAATCAGTGAAAATACCGGTCGCCCGGCAAGTTTTTTCCTTCCCTGCAGATCAGCAAGCTCAATAATAAATGCACACTCAACAATCCTGCCGCCTGCTTGCTCAACCAGTGCACAGGCTGCCTGCATGGTCCCACCGGTTGCCAATAGATCGTCAATAAGCAAAACACGGCTCCCTTGCTCGATGGCATCTACATGCATTTCAATGCGGTCGGTACCGTATTCCAGTTCATACTGCGCGCTGTAGGTCGTGGCAGGTAGCTTGCCCGGTTTTCTGAGGGGAACAAATCCCGTCCGCAGTCGGGCGGCAAGCGCTGCGCCGAATATAAAGCCGCGTGCCTCAATGCCAGCGATACGGTCAAGAGACTGGGCAGCATAGCGCTCAGCAAGCTGGGCGATAACCTCCTGAAATGCCGTAGCATCCTTGAGCAGTGTGGTGATGTCGCGGAAGAGAATGCCGGGTTTGGGAAAATCAGGTATGTTTCGTATCTTCTCTTTAAGATCCATACCGTGCCTCCGGTTAGAGCCGAGCGCTCTTCACCATGTCGTTGCAGATGCATGAAACAAAATCAATACCGGTGATTGCTGCGCGCAAGAGCGCCGTGACATTTTCCGCGTTGCGGTGCATCACCTTCTGAATGAGTTCCCAAGAAACTGGCTCGCGGCTTTCATGCCAACAGTCGTAATCGGTGCTCATGGCAATGGTTGCATAGCAGATGCCTGCCTCCCGGGCAAGCACGACCTCAGGGACAGTACTCATATTGATGATATCTGCACCCCATTGACGGTACATAAGGCTTTCTGCGCGGGTCGAAAACCGCGGTCCTTCGATTGTCACCACCGTGCCTCGAGCATGATAGGAGAGTCCCAGACGCTCCGCAGTAGCAGCAAGCAAGGTGCGGAGCCGTTCACAGAAGGGATCAGCCATCGGGATGTGGCACACCTCCTGCCCTTCATAAAAAGTAGCTACCCGTCGTGTGGTACGGTCAATAAACTGATCAGGGAACACCAGATGTCCGGGCTCAATTTCTTCGCGCAAAGACCCAACTGCAGTCACAGCGAAAATATGAGTAACCCCAAGCTCCTTGAGTGCCCAGATGTTAGCGCGAAAGTTTACCGCTGAAGGGTAAATATGGTGACTGCGTCCATGTCGGGGGATGCTAACAACGGGAACGCCCTCGATCGCTCCGGTTGCAATCAGGTCTGACGGAGCACCAAACGGTGTATGAATTTTCTGCAGGGAAATATTTTGGATAATATCCGCTTGTTCAAAACCGGTGCCACCGATAATACCAACCTTAATCATACCATGCGACCTCGGGTGAAATGGATTGTACGTGCGCGTTTTCACAATAGCAAAAGCCTGCAGCAGGGGCAAGGGATTTCCTGCATACCTCTGATGGTCTTTATTTCGAGGCGGTGTCGTAAGTTTTGATGAGAAGACAGAAGACAGGAATCAGCACTTATTTTCTGCTCACTGTTCACTTTTATGGAGTGGGTTTAAGAGCACCAAACACAGGGTTTTCAGGGCTGGATAGTTTTTGGAAAAGAAGGTATACTCCGCACCGAAAACAAAAAATATGATAGGACACCGATGAGGATTTTTGCGCTTTCAGACCTCCATGTGGATTACGAAGAAAACTTGCGCTGGGTTGAAAACCTTTCCCAGCAGGACTATGTCCACGATATCCTGATCCTTGCCGGTGACGTAAGCCATGACCAAGATCTGTTCATCAGGGCACTTGAAGCGTTACGGAGTAGGTTTTATCGTATTTTTTTTGTGCCGGGCAACCATGATCTGTGGCTGCGCTCAACCGATACAGGCGACTCGCTTACCAAGCACCATGAGCTTCTCGGTCTGTGTCAGCGTCTTGAGATACAGACCGCACCAGAAAACGTGGACAGCATCACGATTGTGCCGCTTCAAGCTTGGTATGTAGAGCCCGAGGAGGATCCGCAGGAAAGTCTTTTTGTGCCCAAACACGGTGAAGATCCCAGCCTGTCCCGATGGGTTGACCGGCGCGCCATACGATGGCCAGAACTCAACGGACACACCACTCCAGCCTCCTACTTTCTTGCGCAAAACAACCCTCCGTCACTCCAGAACCATAGTGCCCGTATCATTATTTCTTTCAGCCACTTTGTGCCTCGCACAGAACTCATATTTCCTACCGTTGAGGAACTGCAGGCACTGGGCATTCCGCTGGTTGATCCACAGCCACGGTTTAATTTCAGCCGTGTCGCAGGCTGCCGTGGACTTGAGCGACAGATTCGAACCCTTGGTTCAACCGTGCATGTCTATGGTCACCAGCACCGCAACCGGCGACGGCATATTGACGGGATTACCTATGTGTCACATTGTCTTGGATATCCGCGCGAACGCGCTGAAGGAAGAATCACCAAAGGCCTTCACGAACCCCTCCAGATCTGGGACACCGACACTGAAGCCCTATCCTGATCACCTTATTTTTTGATACACACGGCACAGATCGGTCTTTTTCTGCAGGAGTCCTTCAAACCGTGCCGGTACTGCTTCGGTCTCACCGAGCACAAGATAGCCACGAGGGCCGAGCGCTCCATAGAGCTTATCAACCATGAGCTCCTGATACGCGGCATTGAAAAAAATAAGCACATTGCAACACAGCACAAGGTCATACCGAGGCACCTCGGTAGGCAGGGGCATGGTCTGGTGCAGATCAAGAAGGTCAAACGGTTCAAATCTGACCATGCTGCGGATGTCATCGTGCACCACAAACTGCCCGTCCTGCTCCCTGAAATATTTTTTGACAAAGCCAAGCCGAACCTGCGAGAGCTGCTCACTGGGGTACCGTGCTTGTTTTGCCTTATCAAGTGAACGCTCATTGAGATCGGTTGCAATGATCTGTGCAGGGATGTCCAGCTTCTGGGCAAGGGCAGCCTCCCGAAGCAGGATGGCAATCGAATAAGCCTCCTCACCAAAAGCACATCCGGCAGACCACACATGCAACGTCCTTCCGGCTGCTGCCCGAACAAGTTCAGGGAGCAGTACTTTTCCAATATAGTCAAACAGCAGCGGTTCACGAAAAAAACAGCTCACCTGAATTGTCAGCACATCAAGCAGTTCATGCACCTCCTCGGGGTGGGTAGACAGATATGCGCGGTAGGACCGCTTATCAGCAGTGCCGGTTGCAGCACAACGACGTGTAATGCGGCGATCAAGCATAGCAGGGCTGCAGCCCCTAAAGTCGTATCCTCTGGTTGTATACAGGAGATCAAGAATTGCTGCGGTATCGTGATCTATGCGCTGTTCAGGATCAGCCTTCATGGAAGGTGCATACCCACACTGCGGTCATAGTGGTAAAAAAGTGCCTGCGGGAAAAGAGGTATGGGGTGAGTGAAGGGACTCGAACCCTCGACCCCCAGGGCCACAACCTGGTGCTCTGACCAATTGAGCTACACCCACCACACTCGTTAGTGCTTATAGTACAGAAACAGGGGGAAAAAAGCAACTGTCTTTTGTGGCGCGCCTGGAGGGATTCGAACCCCCGACCCACGGCTTAGAAGGCCGTTGCTCTATCCAACTGAGCTACAGGCGCAGGGCAGCATGTCACTATAGCATACCAATCAATTTTGTCAAAAAGTTATCTGGTCAGTATGATTTGTCGTGGAAAAAAATTTTATTTTCTTATATGGTTGAGTTAAATGTACCTGCACCGCATAGGGATTTTCAAACTCCTTATAATACCTGCTTTGAGCGATTTATCAGGTGGCGTTTCCTGAAAGTGCCTGCAGGCGAGGGAAGCAACAATCGCTCAGTTTAGGTTATTATATTTTATTATAAGAGGTGCTGCCATGAAACCCACCAGCACAAAAATCGTTGCAACCATGGGGCCTGCTTGTGCAAGCCCGGAGATGATTCATAGCCTCATCAAAGCGGGCGTTGACGTGTTTCGGCTTAATTTTTCCCATGGAGATCGCCAAGCGCATGGCAGCGCTATTGCAGCTATTCGAACTGCAGCCTCACAATTCACGCGACCGATTGCCATACTGCAAGACCTGCAGGGCCCGCGCATCCGTACCGGAATGCTCAAGGGACATACACCAGTGACGCTTGTACCCGATACTAACATAACTCTGAAGCCAGGAAATTTTGAAGGCGACAAGACCGTGGTGTCGGTTTCCTATGATGGTTTTGCCCGCGATCTTAAGCCCGGGGACAAGGTGCTCATTGCTGACGGAACGATGGAGCTATGTGTTCTCGCCACTACCGGAACTGAGGTCACCTGCCGGGTTGTAATCGGAGGCACGCTGGGAGAAAACAAGGGCATTAACCTGCCGTCAGCTCAGCTCAGCATCTCTTCGCCCACAGAAAAAGACCTTGAAGACCTCCGGTTTGGGATTGCGCAGGGTGTTGATTATGTAGCACTCAGTTTTGTCGAAAAAGCTGAGGACATACTGAAACTCAAAAAAGCCATAAAAGACTTCGGTGCTGCTGCCGATGGGGTCAGGGTCATTGCAAAAATCGAGCGTCCACGTGCTGTGGAGAACCTTGAAGAGATTCTCTCGGTTTCAGATGGCGTTATGGTCGCCCGCGGCGACTTGGGGATTGAAATGTCCACTGAAGCCGTGCCTGCAGCACAAAAGAAAATTATTCGCATGGCAAACCGAATGGGAATTCCCGTGATTACTGCAACCCAGATGCTTGAATCCATGATAACCGCAACCCGGCCGACCCGGGCAGAGGCAAGCGATGTGGCAAACGCCATCCTTGATGGTACTGATGCGGTTATGCTCAGCGGTGAAACTTCCGTGGGAGCACATCCCGTCGAGGCGGTTGCAACCATGGAGCGCATCGCACGAGTAGCCGAAGCACTACTGGCACAAAAGCAACAGCCGTTGCTGGAGGAGGGATTGCACGAAAACAATCCGCAGATTGTACTCGCACGGGCAGCATGCGAAATTGCTCGTGAGCTGAGGGCAGATGCGATCGCAGCATTCACCATGACCGGCAGCACTGCCCGGTATCTCTCCCAGCGCCGACCCGGCACACCCATTTACGCACTGACCCCGAATGTGGCAACCTATCGCCGCATGGCACTCTTGTGGGGTGTGCATGCAGTCATGCTTGGTGACTTCTCCAGTACCGATCATATGATTGACATGGGTGGCAGGCGGCTTCAGGAACTCGGATGCGCTCCTGCTGGCGCAACGGTTGTGTATATCGCCGGCAGTGCCACCAAAACACCAGGCGGAACCGACTTGATAAAAGTCCACCGGTTTAGCTGATCATGGGCGCTTGGTACGTAACTGCCAGCAGCTCCGTAGAGCATTTTTTTTGATTTTCGTAAAATAAGTTATTGACATTTACTTCCTCTGTCATTTATAAAGGGCGGTGCAGGGTAAATTTGGGGGAAATCGCCTATGATAGAAATACGGTTGCACGGTCGCGGGGGTGAAGGGGCAGTAACCTCAGCCGAGCTCCTCGCTATTGCTGCGATTAATCAGGGCAAATACGCACAGGCGTTTCCCAGCTTTGGCCCTGAACGACGCGGTGCACCAGTGGTTGCGTTCTGCCGTATCTCCGATACACGGATAAAACTTCGCACCAACATCCTCCATCCTGATATCGTCCTTGCACTAAGCCATACCATACTCAAAATCGTCAATATTGCAGCCGGACTTCGGGAAAACGGTACGGTTATCATGAATACTCGGCACGCGTGCGCTGATATCCGCAACGAACTCAAGCTTACCTGTACCGTTGCAACCGTGGATGCAACCCGCATTGCCCGCGAAGAAACAGGGCTGCCAATCACCAATGTAACCATGCTTGGCGCGCTTTTGAAAGCTTGTCCGATCCTGCCGCCTGACAGCCTGATTGCGCCGATTCAAAAAAGGTTTGGAAAAGTGGCTGACGGCAACATACGGGCATTCAAACGGGCACTTGAGGAAACACAGGTTCTGACGTAACGGAAGGAACTCCGGTGGCACGTATACCAAAATCCGAGCTTGAACTCACCTGGCATGACCTTGAGGTCGGCTGCGTGGTAAAACAGCCGGGTAACGCATGCCAGTATAAAACCGGTGACTGGCGGTCGCAACGACCCGTCTGGAACAAAGACCGGTGTGTCCGCTGCGGTGTGTGTTATCTGTTCTGTCCCGATATGGCGGTGCAGAAAACAAGTGATGGGTATTTTGAAGCAGACCTGTATTACTGCAAAGGGTGCGGCATCTGTGCTCGTGAATGCGTGACAGGATGTATAACCATGATACCGGAGGAAGAATAATGGGAGTGCGGCACGGTGTTGAGGTATCCATTGCAGCTGCAGAAGCGGTGAAAATGGCTGACGTGGATGTGGTTGCGGCCTATCCCATCACCCCGCAGACGCATATCGTGGAGCACCTTTCTGAGCTGGTTGCCAACGGAGAACTCGATGCTGAATTCATTCCGGTCGAGTCAGAGCATTCTGCTATGAGCGTCTGTTGCGGCTCGTCAGCCGTTGGCGCTCGTACGTTCACCTGCACCAGTTCTCAGGGGCTTGCGCTGATGAATGAAATCGTCTTCATCGCTGCATCAATGCGACTCCCGATTGTGATGATTCTTGCTAACCGCTCACTGTCCGGTCCTCTGAGTATCTGGAACGACCACACCGATGTCATGTCAGTGCGCGATTGCGGTTGGATTCAGGTTTTTTGTGAAAACGGTCAAGAAGTGTTTGATCATGTGCTGTTTGCGTTTCGTGTTGCTGAATCTCCTGCGGTGTCGCTTCCGGTTATGATCAATATTGACGGCTTTATTCTCACCCACATGATCGAGCCAGTTGAGTATTGGGACCCAGAAACCGTTGCAAAGTATTTGCCGCCATTTGTGCCGGTCAACCGGCTCCATCCTGATCAGCCGCTCACCATGGGTGCTTTTGGCATGCCGGGCATTTTCACGGAAACCAAAAAGGCACAAAACGAGGCGCTGCTTAGGTCAAAGCCTGAAATCCTCAAGGCATGGCAGGAGCTTGGCGACCTTACCGGTAGGCACTACCATCCTGTTGAAACCTACCGCACTGACGGCGCTGAAACCATCTTTCTGACAATGGGCAGCTTCAGTGAAACGGTGTCGCTTGCTGTAGATGAACTGCGGTCCCGGCATGAGCCAGTCGGACAGATATCGCTTAGACTATGGCGACCATTCCCGTGCGAGGAGTTCCGCGCCGCAGTCAAAGGCGTGAAAAGAATCATTGTGATTGACCGCGCAATTTCCTATGGCGGTCCGGGGGGGCCGGTTGCAAGTGAGGTCCGCTCTGTCCTGTACAAAGAACAATCAATGCCGCAGGTAATCAATTTTCTGTGCGGTTTTGCCAACCGCGACGTGTCTGTCGAGGACTATATCACGATGTACCAGCAGGCACAGAAAAAAGGAAGGAAGAAAGTGCGGCAGGAAGACTACCACATTTATGGAGTGCGGGAATAGTGGAACCACTCAATGTCTATGCCTCGCGCCTGATTTCAAAACGAGAATATTTTGCACCTGGGCACCGTGCCTGCCAAGGCTGCGCTGAAGCCCTTGCGGTACGTTATGTGGCAAAGGCTCTGGGGAGTAACGTCATTGTTGCAAGCGCCACAGGGTGCATGGAAATCATTTCATCGCCGCTGCCGTTCACCAACTGGCGCGTGCCGTGGATCCATGTTGCCTTTGAAAATGCAGCAGCGGTAGCCTCTGGCGCTGAAGCAGGCACCAAGGCGCTGGTACGCAAGGGTAAGCTTCCGGACAAAAAAACCGTCTTTTTGGGCATGGCTGGTGACGGGGGGACCAGCGACATTGGGCTCCAGGCGCTTTCGGGCGCATTTGAGCGCCGGCACAACTTCGTCTATGTCTGCTATGATAACGAAGCGTACATGAACACCGGCATTCAGCGCTCCTCAGCAACACCGTTTGGTGCAGCAACAACCACCTCGCCAGCCGGAAAAGTAAAACAGGGTCAGTTTACGTGGAAGAAAAACATGCCGGAGATCGCTGTTGCGCACAATGTGCCGTACGTGGCAACTGCCTGCTCAAGCTATCCGTTTGATCTCATGGAAAAGATACAAAAAGCGGCGCGGATGGAGGGTCCTGCGTACGTGCACATTCTGTCCATTTGCCCCACGGGCTGGCGCGTGCCGCCTGACCGCGCCATATGGATCGGCAGGCTTGCCGTTGAGTCGCGGGTCTTTCCCCTGTATGAAGTCGTGTACGGCAAATACCGCATGACAGTGGAGACTCCGCAACCGCGTCCGGTTGCAGAGTATCTGAAAGCACAGGGCAGGTTCCGCCATCTGACACCTGACCTCATCACTAAGATTCAGGAACGGGTCAACAAAGAATACGAACGGCTCAAAGCAAAAGAAGTGCTTGGTGAAATTCGGTGAGGCAGATTATGCAGGCACGCGTCCAAGAGATCATCAACCGGTATGGAGCTGACAAGGGATTTTTAGTCCCGGTACTGCAAGATGTCCAGAAAGAATTTAACTATCTTCCTGAAGAAGCCCTTGTCGCGGTCAGCACAGGGCTGGGCGTTCCGCTGAGCAGGGTTTTTGAAGTAGCGACCTTCTATCGGGCATTCAGCCTGCAGCCACGCGGCAAGCACCTCCTGAGCCTGTGTCTGGGAACCGCCTGTCATGTGCGCGGCGCGCCGCTGATTGCCCAGCATTTAGAACGAGAACTGGGTATAAAAGCCGGGATGACCACACCTGATCTCCAGTACACGTTTGAGACGGTGAACTGCCTTGGTGCCTGTGCATTAGGCCCGATTCTTGTGGTTGACAACCAATATCACGGACAGGTCAGCATCGCAAAAACAAACGCGATTCTCTCAACCTTCGGGAAAAAGGTGGCCTCAGATGAAGAAGCTTAAATCACCACAGGATCTGGCTGCCCGTCAGGAGGAGCTCCGTTCACGCCGTGACCCCAACGCACCGTGCATCACCATCTGTGCAGGCACTGGTTGCCTTGCCTATGGAACACAAAAGATTATTGACCGGTTCCGCGAAGAGCTCGCGTCACAAAAGCTCACCGACACCGTGCAGCTGCGCACGAGCGGCTGCCATGGGTTTTGCGAGCGCGGACCGATGGTGGTTATTTCCCCCCAAAAAATTTTATACCAGCGCATTACCACAGATGATGTCCCTGATATAATTACCAAAACCATACAGCGGGGCGAAATCATCGAGCGGCTGCTCTATACCGATCCTGTCACCAAGCAAAAAATCGTGTATGAGCATGAGGTTCCGTTTTACAAACTGCAGACCCGCAACGTGTTTGGCATGAACGGGCTCATTGATCCTTCCTCGCTTGATGATTACCTTGCCATCGGCGGCTATAGTGCTCTTGCCAAGGCTCTCTTCCGCATGACTCCACACGAGGTTATACAAGAGATTATCGCATCAAATCTTCGCGGCCGCGGCGGCGGCGGGTTCCCGACCGGTTGGAAATGGGATGCAACAAGAAAGGCGAAGGGGGAGCCCAAATACGTCATCTGCAACGCTGATGAAGGCGATCCTGGCGCCTACATGGACCGAAGCCTCCTTGAAGGGAATCCACACCTTGTGCTCGAGGGCATGATTATCGGCGCGTATGCGATTGGCTCCCATGAGGGGTATATTTACGTACGGAATGAATACCCGCTTGCGGTTACCAACATCACTACCGCAATCACGGCAGCACGCGACGCAGGTCTGCTCGGCACCGATATTCTCGGTTCAGGGTTTAGCTTTGACATTAAAATAAATCGTGGTGGCGGTGCGTTTGTCTGTGGCGAATCCTCAGCGCTGTTTGCTTCGATCGAAGGCCGCAGCGGTGAGCCGCGGGCAAAATATATCCATGCAACTGATCAAGGACTGTTTAACAAGCCGACCGCGCTCAACAATGTAGAAACCTGGGGTAATGTACCGCTCATTATCAACCGCGGTGCAGCGTGGTACAGCAGTATTGGCACGAAGAGGAGCACCGGCACCAAAATCTTTTCACTTGTCGGGAAAATCAACAATACCGGTCTGGTCGAAGTGCCGATGGGCATTACGCTGCGGCAGATCATTTTTGACATCGGTGGCGGTATCCCTAAGGGCAGGAAATTCAAGGCGGTACAGACTGGCGGGCCATCGGGCGGTTGCATTCCCGAGCAGTTTTTGGACATGCCGGTTGATTTCGACGAGCTGACCAAAATCGGCTCGATGATGGGCTCGGGCGGCATGATCGTCATGGACGATCGGACTTGCATGGTGGATGTTGCCAAGTATTTTCTTGCTTTCCTTGAGGAAGAATCCTGTGGCAAATGTACACCGTGCCGTGAAGGTATTAAACAGATGCGCATCATCCTCCAGCGGATCACGGAAGGCAGCGGAACCGAAGAGGATCTGGCAACCCTTGAGTGGATGGGTGGCGCCATCAAAGACGGCTCTCTGTGCGCGCTAGGCGGATCAGCGCCTAATCCGGTGCTGACCACGATCCAATATTTTCGTGATGAATACATAGCGCACCTCAGGGACAAACGCTGTCCTGCCGGGGTCTGCAAAGCACTTATTTCCTACCGTATTAACCCTGAAAAATGTACCGGCTGCCATGCCTGTGCCAGAGTCTGCCCGACGCAGGCAGCGCGCGGCGAAAAAAAGCAGCCGCACACCATTGACAGCACCGCGTGCATAAAGTGTGGCGCTTGTTTTGAAGCATGTAAGTTTGAGGCAATCATTATACAGTAGGAATGTGTCCATGGCTGATCGAGTGAGTCTTAAAATAGATGGCCGCACCATTGAGGTACCTACCGGCACTACGATCTTAGAAGCGGCAAAGAGTGCAAATATTTTAATCCCCAATTTGTGCAGTAACGAGGAGCTTGCACCGTACGGAGCCTGTCGTCTGTGCATGGTTGAAATCAATCACCATGGCCGTACCCGCCTGGTAGCGTCCTGTATCTATGAAGTTGCTGAAGGACTTGAGGTAACCACAGTAACTGAACGGGTACTCAATGTCCGGCGTCTGGTCATCGAACTGCTACTGGCACGAAACCCTTATCACCCTGTCCTGCAGCGGATCGCTGCTGAGCTTGGGGTCTCGGCGAGCAGGTTTGAATCCGACGTAAAGGGATGCATTCTGTGTGGTCAATGTGTGCGAACCTGTCGCGAAGTCGTGGGCGTTGCGGCGATTGGGTTTAAAGGCCGCGGCACCTCGCGTGCAGTTGCAACGCCGTTTGACAAAGCACCACCTGACTGCATTGCCTGCGGTTCATGCGCCTATGTCTGTCCGGTTGACGTGATTCCGATTGAAGAAAAAGAAGGGGTACGCACCATCTGGAAAACCGACTTTAAGCTTGCCCAGTGCTCAAAATGCGGCAGATATTTCGCGCCGATCAAGCAGCTTGAGTATTTTAAAACAATCGCCCATCTGCCCGACGATCACTTTGCCACCTGCCCTGCCTGTCGGTAACCGGTAGGCACACCTCCTGCAGCACCATCAGAACCTTTGCTGCGCTAAAATACGCTTGTTCAACGTCTAAAAACATACTATAGTAAAACTTTCGGTAAAATTATGTAGTGACTATGGCACGACTTGAAAACATCGAAGCGTATTTTCCGTACGTTGCGCACCGGCTCAAAAACAAATCCTATCGCCGCGAAGCACAAATCTGCGGCATACTTTCGCGCCGCCTGTTTGCCGAAATTGAAGTTATCGGATTTGAGCCTTTAGTCCAGCAGCGCCGAGCCGAACGAGAGCGTGGTGAGCACACCGTCAATATTTATATCGCCCGACATCTGAGCGAGTTTGACTGGCAAGAGCTTCAGCGGGTATTCGGTGGCGCTGATATGATGACAACGATCCAAGCGGGTGATAATCTTTTTATCGGACCGCTTGATCCGGTGCTGCGTCATTTTGGCGGATTCAAGGTGTTCCGGGAAGAGGTGCGTCTGTTCTCCCCTGACTGGCGCCTGCAGCTCTGGTATCGTTTGCTTGACCACCTGTGGCGACGCCGCCCGGTGCGCCGGGTGTTCTCAGCACTCGGCATGAAGCGACGCGAGCCGCTCATCATTGATCAGACCCTTGCCCGTGATATCTATGTTGCATACCTGCACCACCTCATCCACATCGAGGGCAGGGATGTCCTTATCTTTCCTGAATACAGCAAGAATGAAAACAAAAAAGTCAAATACGGCAGAAGCTATTCTGGACGGCTTCTTGAGTTCACCCCGCTTATTTTTAAACTGTTGCGGGATATCAATAAAAAAACACCTCGCAAAATACAAATTGTTCCGGTGCATATTTCTTATGAGCGGGTGGTAGAAGACCAGACCTTTCGAACCCTTGAGCAGCTCAAATCAAACCGTGTTACCAAGCCGTTTACCTATCTGGTGGATTACTTTTTTAACTACACGCACTGGCTGTATCAAAAGCAACGCGGCAGGGTTGTCATCAGGTTTGGTGAGCCACTGGTGTTGCGCAAACGCATGGATTTCAGAGTGCGGCTGCACGAAGAGGTACGCAAACGGGTCGGCATGCTGCAGACGGTGTTTCCGACACAGGTGGTGGGGTATGCGTTTGGCGATGCACGGCAGCTTTCTGAGGCTGATTTGGTGCAGCGGGTTAAAAAGACCGTGGAGGAACTTCGCAAGACAGGGGCTGATCTGCGCTATGTAGAAAACCTTACTGCCCCTGAAATTATTAAATCAGCGTACGGCTTTTTTCACATGCATCGCAAGCGGTGCGCACTACTCTATGACCCCCTGACTGCAACCTACCGGGTGCTGCGTCCTGATGTCGTGACGCAGTACCGCAACCATATCCTCCATCTGTTTGAGACCTGGCATGTGTCTGATGAACTGCGTAAACTCATCGGCATTTTTCGCGACAGTCCGGAAAAGAGATCATTTTAGCAGCCTGCTCATCTTGCAGTTTTGCTGCGCAAGCCAGCAAAAAACCTGCTACACAGAACAATCACGCCGCAGGCAAGACCCAGCAGCACGATATCGCTTACTGAGAGCGCGATATTCCCCTTGGGCAGATAATCCTTGAACAGCACAAGCACCAGCGCAGCAATGGTGGTTACCAGCATGAATATGCCCGGAAGAAACGCAAACAGAAAACGCTTCCCCCGCTGGGCAAGCCAGAGACTCACGGTGATCAGAGTCAGTGCGGCAAGCAACTGGTTTGCCGAGCCAAAGAGCTGCCAGAGCTGCTTGAACGCATTGTAGTAGGCAAGTAAAAACATCAGCACCACACACAGAAATGAATTAAACCAGTAGGTTGCGAGCACGTTAGGAACTCGAGCGAACAGCATGCGCCACAGTTCCTCAAGCAGGTAACGGTTCAGCCGCACCGCCGTATCCAGCGTGGTGACCACAAAACCTTCCACCATCAAAATTCCGAACACAATACCGTAGGGCAACGGCAACCCCAACCCCTTATTGATAAGACCTCCCATGCCAAGGGCAAACGCAAGAATCGGATTTGATTTCACCGCAGGATCGGTCGGAAAAACCAGCGCCGTATAGCGGTCAAACTGCAGTCCTACGCCCACTGCAATCATAACACCCAGCGCCAGCACTGCCTCGAGCACCATGCCGCCGTAGCCAATGGTTTTTGCATCGGGTTTTTCACGGGCAAGCTGTTTTGAGGTGGTACCGCCGGCAACCAGCGCATGAAATCCGCTGATTGCGCCGCAGGCGATGGTGATAAACAATACTGGCCAGACATATCCCAAATGCGCATTGCCGAATGCGATGTTTATTGCAGGTGCTTCAATGGTGCCGCCTGAAAGCCCATACATCAGGGTTGCGACGAGCATTGCCGCTACGCCGCCGTAGAGGAGAAACGAGTTGGTAAAATCGCGCGGCTGCAGGATGATCCAGACCGGAACGCCTGCAGCAACCAGCGTATAGACCGAGAGAATGACCATCCAGATAAAAGAATCTATTTTCACCGGATAAGACAGTCCAATCTGAATCGAGACAGCGCAGATCAGAATTGCAAGGATTGACACCATAAGTGGATGCATGCCTTTTTTATATAATAGCAGCCCCAGCAGCGGTGAACACAGCGTGATGATGATGACCGAGGTTGATGCAATTCCGCCGATGACCGCGTAGGTGATGCCGTTTTCTACAACCGTCTGAATTTTTGTGCTCTGTGTTCCCAAGTATGCCAGCGGATATTTTGATGACAGGGCTGTTGTGGTGAGTGTCAAAAAGACTGACGTGATCATCAGCAGCATAATGACGGTGAAAACAATAAACAAAAAAAATCCGGTACGCCCCAACGTGCGCTCGGCAATTTCAGCAACCGACCGACCGCGCTCGCGCACCGAAGCGAGTAGCGCGGAAAAATCGTGCACTCCGCCGATCAGCAGTGTTCCCAGCACAATCCAGAGCCAGACCGGCACGTAGCCGAACACCAGTGCTACGGTTGGACCGATGATCGGACCGCCACCCGCGATCGAAGCAAAGTGATGCCCAAACAGTACAAATTTTTTTGTGGGTACGTAATCCACTCCGTCGTGTATCTCTGCTGCCGGTGTGGGATGGGTTCCGTCAACGTCAAACACCCGTTCGATAAAACGGGCATACAGCCGGTAGCCAAGAAGAAATAGCACAAGAGCAACTATCAGGATCACAAGGACATTCAATGACAACCTCCTTTCACAAGACATTACGTGCTCCTTTTTTTCATGTACTTAGTACCGCTCCACACAATAAAGGGGTCTATGATAAAGGTAACCGGTATCATGTTGCTTTCTCGCCTCTGATGACTTTGTTCTTAAGCCCCTCCGGTGAGGGAGGGGGGGCGGGGAGGGCTTTTCTGCCCCCACCTAACCTCCCCCTAGTCCCGCAGAGCGGGATCTCCGACCGGGGAGGCTTACTGACATGGCGGATCGCGGGCAAAAGAATAACGGCCCCCTTTCTTTTGTAGAGGCGTACTTATTTTGGTTATCGGTGGTGCTCCGGAAGATCTGTGTCTGCAAATTCAGCATAGAATTTTTTAAAACAGTCTGGGCACAGGCAGTGGCTAAGCAGTGCCGAAGTATGCGTGCTGATGTATTCCTCAAGCCGCTGCCACACCTCTCGGTCATCGCGGATTTTGTGGCAGTGCATACAGATGGGAAGAATGCCTTGCAGTGTTTTAATATGTGCCAGTGCGTCTTCAAGATCCACAATTTTGCGGGCAAGCGCTGTCTGAAGCTCAACAATGCGCGCACCGACGTTTATTCGTGCGCGCAGCTCATCGTAATTAAAATCTTTTCTGATGTAATCGTCAGCACCAGCAGCAAACCCCTCAAGAAGGTCTTGCTCTGCACTACGCGCAGTCAGCAAAATAATATGGAACAGATTGCCGTCTGCGCGCTCGCGTATTTTTTTGCACAGGGAGAGACCGTCCATCCCCGGCATCATCCAGTCAAGCAGCAAAAGACGGGTAGGGTTCTCAGACTGAAGCGCCTCCCATGCCTGTTCTCCGTCGCACACTGAGAGGGGATCATACCCCCATTTTATAAGGTAGGTTTCAAGAAGTTTGCGTGTTGCCAGATCATCCTCAGCAATCAATACGCGCAACATTGACTGGTTTTGTCTGTTTTCGCCGTACATTGAGAACCTTCGGTAGTTTTGTTTACTTTTGAGATTACACCAATGAGTTCAAAAAAACAATTTTTTGAAAAAACTTTTTTTGGTTAATTTTTTTATTATTTTTTGTTTTGGCTCAGTTTTTGATTTTTTGTCAAAATGATTTATTTACTAATGAAATCCAATTTTTCAAACGATTAAATTAAAAAAAGTTCTTATTGAGATGGAATATAGGCTTTTATCTTGTTTACAAATGACTTTTTTAAAAATTTATCACAAAAAAAAATCTACAAAATGTGGTATTTTTTATTGACAAAATGTACTACATTTAGTAGAAAACGCGTAAATAAAAAATTGATAAAAAAAAGGTTTTTATAGAGAAACAGTTATAAAAGAGAAATAAGGACAAAAAAATGTTTTTTCTTTAGCAAAAATGAACACAATTCAGGAGGAGAGCACTATGATTTTATCAACGGTTCATGCTGATGAGCCTTCACTGCACCATGCTGATGGTACAGCACAACAGGTGCCATCTGATCCAGAAGATCCTCCGGGTTGTTTTACTGAACGGTTTAGAAAAAAATTTTTCGCTGAGGTTCCTGACACCCTGTGGAATGACTGGCGATGGCAATTTCGCAATCGCATCACCACCGTTGAAAAACTTGCTGATTTTATTCCTCTTGAAACGCAAGAACAGGAACGCTTAAAATTTGTCATTTCACGCTATCCGCTTGCAATAACACCCCACTACCTTTCGCTCATCAACCCTGACGATCCTGATGATCCGGTTCGGCGGCAGGCAGTGCCCTCAGGTGAAGAAACAGCGCTCGCTGGCTTTGGTCAGGAAGATCCGCTTGCTGAGCAAGAGGATTCAGTCGTACCGGGTCTGGTGCACCGGTATCCTGACCGGGTACTGATGGTGCTCACCAATCTCTGTCCTGTGCTGTGCCGTCACTGTACACGAAAACGCGAATGGCGCCATGGCATCTGGGTGAGAACTGAGGAAGAGATTGAGCGCATGATCTCCTACATTCGGTGTACCCCTGAAATCCGTGACGTCATTATATCCGGCGGCGATTCTCTAACGCTTTCAACGCGACGTCTTGAAATGGTGCTCCAGAAACTCAGAGCAATCAGACACGTTGAGATCATCAGAATCGGCACACGATTTCCTGTGGTGCTACCCCAGCGCATTGATGAGGAACTCTGTGCAATGTTGTCTCAGTACGGTCCGATTTGGGTCAATACCCATTTTAACCATCCGCGCGAAGTCACCCCTGCTGCGGCAGCAGCGTGTGACCGTCTGCTGCGAAGCGGCATTCCGCTCAACAATCAGTGTGTGCTGCTGCGCGGCGTCAACGACACGGTGGCGACCCAGACAAAGCTGTGCCATGAACTGTTGAAAATCAAAGTGCGTCCGTATTATTTATTTCAAACCGATGATGTCGAAGGAACAGAGCACCTGCGCACCAGCATAGAAACCGGCATTGCCATTATCGCTGGCATGCGGGGATATACCTCAGGCATGGCGATCCCGACTTTTGTTATTGATCTGCCCGGCGGCGGTGGGAAGGTGCCCCTGCAACCTGAATATCTGATTTCTGCCTCAGAAAACGAATACATTTTTCGTAATTATCAGGGAAACATTTTTCGCTGTCGCAATCCGCACCATCCTGTCGCCAGCACTGAAGACAATCATACGGCGCTGCCGTTTCTTCTGTAAGGGAGGGAACAGAAGCAGTTGCTACTCCGAGAGCCCATGATCCCGAAACATACCGCACGCCCCAGACAAAGCCAAACGCCGTCGTATCTCTTGAACACTGGTGAACATCATAGTTTTTTCAGTATTGCCTGCAGATTTGCCCGCGTTGCAGATCAAACAACCCTGCACGCATGTCAACAGACCGTTGAGGCACTCGGGCTGCGGTACTGTCTGAAAACAGAAGCCGGCAGGAGGGAATTTTTTGCAGATCTCATTATGGCTGGTCAGGTGTTGCTGTCGGCACCACAACAACAAGTACTCAAACGCCATGCGCTGCTGCTCTTAAAAAAAACTGAAGCTGAGGAGCCATTTGATGATTTTTCTCGTGATTACCTTGAGCGTTCGTTGAGGTACGCACAGACGGGTACGCAGCAATCCCCGCGTATCGTAACCACCGTCCTTACTGCATTCTTGTGTGCCGGCATCCTGTCCACGGGATGTGCCCAGAAAAAACAGGGTAGCAAAGTATCCTTGGCACCCACCACATCAACCACACCACCTGCGACATGCCACGCACCTCTGCGGCAATACATTGTTAAGCCCGGCGACAGTGTTGCCAGCATCGCACGCACCCAGCGAGTTGATGCCGCACAACTTGTTCAGCTCAATAAGCTTACCTATAATGATAGGCAAAAATGGTATAACCTGCATCCCGGTCAAATACTGACCCTGCCCGACGTTTCTTTCCCAGAACGCTCCAGCACTGATGGGTATGAGCATGAGCCCCTGTCAGCAGAGAGTACTGCCGTTGAACCAACCACCACGTGGCATCTGGTGCAGAGAGGCGAAACCCTCGGACGCATTGCGAAAAAGCATAAAGTGTCACGACAATCTATTGCCACTACCAACTCTATTCAAGACCCGCGGAAAATTCGTTATGGGACCATGCTCAAAATTCCTTGCCCTCCAGCAAAAAATCACGCCAGTACCGTTTTCCAGAAATTATCCAGAGAGCAAAAGATAGCATTTCTTGCTGAGCGAACCATCCCTGCAGGTCGTCCCTATTTGCGCACACTTGTTGAAGAGTGCGATGTCTTTAATGTTGACCCGCGCTTGTATGCAGCACTGGTCTGGGAAGAGAGCTGGTTTAATCATCGTGCCGCATCGCAGGATAACTGCCAGCGCATGGTACAGCTCGACCCTCGGTTTCACGACGTGTCTGAGGATGTTCGGACAAATTTTCAGAAGAGCCTCAGGTATCTCAGATATGAATTTACCTACTATTTGCGGAAAGGGTTTGACCGCAGGACAGCCACACTCTGCGCCCTTGCTGCATACAACGCGGGGAATTCACGTATCCGCAGGTGTATCACCCGTGGAACGTGGGATGGCAGAAACGTTGCTACTATTCCCATCCAGGAAACCAAAGAATATGTCGCTCGCGTTCTTCACCGGTGCGAGCACAACTACCACGCTACAATTTAATGGAAATACCATACCCCTGAACAGACAACGACGCCCGTACGCTTCCCCAAGGAGGAGCAATGTCGGCGCTGTGTTCTGGCAAGCAGGTCATCAGTTCACGAGGCAAGCAAATTTATTTTTTTCAAAAAATTTTCAAGCAACACTAAGCACCGAACCGTCGTTGTTTTCGGTATGCCACAGTGCACCATTTTATACCGGGAAATAACGATCCAGTTCAGTAGATAATGTTGCATCCTGCTTCTGACCGGCAGACGAGGAACATTTGACGAATGACGGATTTTGTGGCATGTATTCAATGACAATCACCTCCCCAGCAGGAGGAGTTTTTGTTGAGAAAATAAATGGTTCGCAGTGCACGGGGATTTTGAATGCCCTCCTGGGGACATAAACCTTGTACCTCTGCTTTGGCTGCTGATTGCTGAACGTTTTTTCTATACGGTTCAATATACAAATTTCAAGCCAACGCAAAAGAGGTTGTGTGTGAGGGAGTTTGTATGCCGATTTATGAATTCCATTGCGCCCGGTGTGGCAAGGACTTTGAAGAGATTGTGAGAAGTCAAGCTGACGCAATTACCTGCCCCTCGTGTGGGTCAAAGAAGACCAAAAAGCGCGTGTCCGCCTTTAGTTTCAAAAGCACTGCAGCCGACGGAACGGTCACCTCATCCTCAGGCGGGTGCGCCTCCTGCACCTCAAAGAATTGCAGCAGTTGCCACTAATAACAGATGAGTCCGTGCGGGCAACCGTCCCGGAGCGTCGCACGCACCACTCCGTGCAGCTTCTTGTCTCGTGTTGTGCGAGTGCCCTGCCTCTGCATTCTTAATCTCCTCCTGTCAGAAGTATGGATCGTGATTTGGGTCGCGTGACTCGTGGAACGTAGTTCGTTTTAACAAAACACGATCCACGAACCACGCTTCCCAAGTTTTTGCCTCCACCAAACCTATCCTCTCTCAAAAATTAAGCATCGCCTTCGGGTCAGAAATGGTGTAGCATAAAGCACAAGGCCCGGGAGGTGCAGTATCCAAACTATGAAACAAGCAGTTTCGTGCTTTAACCTCGCTTTGCTATGTATCCTTTCCTCAAACGAGCCCTTGATATCGCAGTCAGTCTTGTGGTGCTTACACTGGGTCTGCCGTTGCTGCTGATTATCGCCGGAGCAATTCGTCTTACCATGGGAAAGCCGGTGCTCTTCAGACAACAGCGACCCGGACTCCACGGCAATCCGTTCTGGCTCTATAAGTTCAGAACCATGCGACATCCTCGTCCCGGGGAGGAAGGAGCAACTGCTGACGGGCTCCGCATAACACCCTTGGGCAGGTTCCTACGGGCGACCAGTCTTGACGAGCTGCCCACACTCTGGAATGTGCTGTGCGGGGACATGAGCCTTGTTGGACCCCGACCGCTGCTCATGCAGTACCTTGCCCGCTATACGCCTGAGCAGGCACGGCGTCACGACGTGAAACCGGGTATCACCGGCTGGGCGCAGGTTAATGGCAGAAATGCGCTCACCTGGGAAAAAAAATTTGAACACGATGTATGGTATGTGGATCACTGCTCCCTGTGGCTTGATCTGCGCATTCTCGGTATGACCGTAGTGAAAGTACTGAAGCGCGAAGGCATTAGCCACGGCAGCGATGCAACGATGCCTGAATTTATGGGCAGTCCTTCCCCTTCAAATGAACATAAAAAAGGGGCGCAGCCTTAACCGCCACGCCCCGAGCAACACTCGTGTGTTTGGATGGTCAACCATTTTTTGCCATAAAGTGTTTCATGAACTGCACCAGAGCTTTCACGCCTTCAACAGGCATTGCGTTGTAAATTGAGGCGCGGCATCCGCCGACTGAGCGGTGCCCCTTCAATCCATCAAGCCCTTCTTTTTTTGCTTCTTTAATAAACTTCTCTTCAAGCGCTTCGCTGGGCAGTCGCCAGACAACGTTCATGGCGGAACGGCTGTCCTTATCAACCGGATTTTTATAATACCCGCCGCTGCAGTCAATCATCCCATACAGCATGCGTGCTTTTTCATCGCGGCGTCGCTCAATTTCTTTAAGTCCGCCGATTGATTTAATCCATTTCAGTGTCAGCCCAGTCATCCAGACGACAAACGACGGTGGTGTGTTGTAGAGTGAATTGTTCTGGATATGCAGGTCATAGCGCAGGTAGGCAGGCAAATCCTTCCGAGCAGCCTGCGCAAGACGATCGCTCATGATAACCAGCGCCATTCCTGAAGGTGCAAGGTTTTTCTGGGTACCGGCATAGACCATGTCCAGCTTATCCCACGGGAGTGGGCGTGACATAATATCTGACGACATATCAGCAATCAGCGGCACCCCACCGGTGTCAGGGAATGTTTTCCACTGAATGCCGCCGATGGTTTCATTGGAGCAGATATGTACATATGCAGCATTCGGGGTAAATGAGAGCTCAGCCTGCGCTGGAATGCGGGTATAGTTTTCGGCTTTGCCATCCCAGACAACATGGGTCTGCCCGACAACTTTTGCGTCATCATGCGCCTTTTTTGCCCATGATCCGGTCAGGATATAAGATGCTGTTTTCCCCTGATGAAGAAAGGCAAGCGGCACCATACCAAACTGAAGCGTAGCCCCACCCTGCAAAAAGAGCACCTGATACTGTTCAGGAACAGCCAGAAGCTCACGCACAAGCGCAATCGCTTCGTTGTGCACCGCCTCATAGGTTTTGCCACGGTGGCTCATTTCAATGAGCGACATGCCGGTATTGTCAAAGTCAACCAGTTTTTCTGCCGCTTCCTGCAGCGCTTCAACAGGGAGCGTTGAAGGTCCTGCTGCAAAATTAAAAATTCGCGCCATAACGTCTCCTTTTCCACTGCTCCTGAGAGCAACAACCCTCTCCTACCCTTAAAAAGGATCTTTATTATAAACACAAAAGCCTTTTTTGTCAAAAACAATCCGGCGCTGCGATGAGTCTGTTGCTGGCAGTTTGCATTTGAACAGTGGCTCAGGTATACTATATCTGAAGCAGGTTGCTTTCATTGCCTGCTGTCATGACCGGCACCAGCAGGGCGATCGTATGGTTACAGGGATGATGCGCTGCTTTATCCCACAGTGAAGAGCATTCACCATGACATGCGCAGGATAAATGACCGTATAAGAGCAGCTATGATGCATCAGCTGACACCGCGTACGACCCGGAAAGTTTCTCCCGGTAAATTTTATCCGCTCGGTGCCACCCTGTACCCTGACGGTGTTAACTTCGCTTTGTATTCGCGGCACGCCACGGCAGTTTTCCTGCTGCTCTTTGATCGTCCTGACGGTGAGCCAACCGACATAATCCAGCTTGAAAACCGTAGCCGGTATGTGTGGCATGTGTTTGTGCACGGTGTCTCTGCAGGTCAGCTCTATGGCTACAAGGTTGAGGGCGAGTATGATCCTGCTCGCGGCTTGCGCTTTAACCCAAACAAGCTGCTGCTTGATCCCTACGCCAAGGCAGTGACCGGCAAATGCGTCAACAGACACAATCTACTTCTTGCCTATGACGCGCTCAGCCCACAGAAAGACCTTGTGCCTGACCAGCGCGACAACACCCGGGTCATGCCCAAATGCATTGTCATAGATTCCAGCTTTGACTGGCAAGGCGACACCCGGCCTGATATCCCGCTTGACCGGTTGATTATCTATGAGACACACCTCAAAGGATTTACCGCACACCCCTCCTCGGGAGCGCAGCACCCGGGCACCTATCGTGGATTTATAGAGAAAATACCCTATCTCCAATTTTTGGGCGTAAATGCGGTCGAATTTCTGCCGCTTCAGGAATTTTTGGTCGAGGATTATCATCTTGCCGAAGGACTGACCAATTACTGGGGATATAATACCATCGGCTATTTTTCCCCTGAGTTTTCCTATGCAAGCCGCACCAAGCCCGGCTGCCAAGTCTCTGAATTCAAAACCTTGGTGCGCGAGCTTCACCGTGCAGGGATTGAAGTCATTATGGATGTGGTTTACAACCACACGGGCGAAGGCAATGAACTGGGACCCACGATCTGTTTCCGCGGCATTGATAACCCAACCTATTATTGTCTTGAAGGGCCGCCGCAGGAACCCTATCGCAAATACCGCGACATTACCGGATGCGGCAATAGCATGAACCTTGCCGAACCAGCGGTCATGCGTCTGGTCATGGATTCGCTTCGGTATTGGGTTCAAGAGATGCACGTAGACGGATTCAGGTTCGACCTTGCCACAGCGCTTGGTCGTGAGCAGGGCAGGTTTGACAAATCAGCCTCTTTTTTTGATGCAATTTCACAGGACCCGGTGCTGGCAACAATAAAAATCATCGCCGAGCCATGGGATATTGAAACCTATCAGGTCGGCAATTTCCCGGTGGACTGGTCTGAATGGAACGGAAAGTTCCGGGACACGGTGCGTCGTTTCTTCAGGGGGGATCCCGGACAGGTACAAGACCTTGGCTGGCGCCTGACAGGCTCTGCCGACCTGTATGGAGCAGACGGCAGACATCCGTATAACAGCATTAATTTCATCACCTGCCACGACGGCTTCACCCTCTACGATTTGGTGTCCTATAACAAAAAACATAACGAGGCAAATGGCGAAAACAACCGTGACGGTGCTGATGAGAACTTCTCATGGAACTGTGGCGTTGAAGGAGAGACAACCGATCCCGGTATTATGCACCTTCGGCGCAAAATGGTGAAAAATTTTCTCTGCTGCTTACTCTTTTCGCGGGGAACCCCGATGCTGCTCGGCGGTGATGAGTTTCTCAGAACCCAACGGGGCAACAACAATGCCTACTGCCAAGACAACGAAATAAGCTGGTACAACTGGGAAATGTGTCGCAGCAACGCTGATATTCTGGAATTTTGCCGACGCGCCATCGCCTTCAGAAAAAGGTTTTCAGTGTTGCAGGGAACACACTTTTTCAAGGGAGCAGTCGGTCACGGCGATGCGCTCCCGGACATTGTCTGGTTTAATGAAAACCTCCAGCAGCCATCATGGCATAACCCTGAAACCCGTACCCTGTGTTTCCAAATCGCCGGAACCGCCAATGACCCAGACTATGGCGCATATCTTCTTTTTTTTATTCTCCATGCTGCTGCCGCACCGACAAGCGTTCGTCTGCCCGTGCTGCAGGGGAAGACCTGGCACCGCATTGTTGATACCGATCGTGCTGCAGGGGAAGATTTTCTGACGCCTCCGGGTGTACCGCTTTCCCTACCCCATACCTATCAGGCGGCTCCGCGCTCGTTTGTGGTGCTGCTTGGCTTCTGACCGCTCGTTGCAACGTATTAGGTCTTCTCAAAAAGCCACTGAAAAAACCTGCGCACCGCGCGCAGCACTTTTCTCACGAGGCTGGGATTGCGGAGCTTTTCAAGCCGTCGTTGCGCTTGGGCAAGCTCTGCAGGAGTGAAATCAAGCCGCAAAAGATTTTCGTCTATTTCCATGGCTAACCGGTCAGTTTCATCCGGTGCTTTGACGACCGTCACCTCGATCATTGTCCACCCAAGCCGTTTTGCCGCTTCAAGCCGGCGGTGCCCCGCGACCAGCTCATATTGCTCTGTCACAACAATCGGGTTGAGGAGTCCCCGTTCTCGCATACTCTCCATGAGCTGTCCTAAATCACCAAGCGATGAGCGCGCGCGTTTTTTTACGGTAATGCTCCCCAGTGGCAGTTTCATGACGAAATCCTCAATTGGCTATTTACTGAAACTTCTGTCCACCATACGGCAAGAACAGCTTATGCCTAAGTACGCCTCCACACAATAAAGGGGCCGTTATTCTTTTGCCCTCTCTCCGCCATTTCAGTAAGCCTCCCCTGTCGTGGATCCCGCTCTGCGGGACTAGGGGGAGGTTGGGTGGGGGCAGAAAAGCCCTCCCCGCACCCCTCCCTTGCAGGAGGGGCTTAAAAACAAAATCATCAGAGACAAGAAAGCAAAATGATACCTGTCACATTTAGTAATAGACCCTTTTATTGTGTGGATCGGTACTAAGGTCTCAAAACGAGATTGCTTCGTCGCCCTGTTGTGCGGGATCCTTGCAATCTCAGAGTTTTGACCACATAGACGTGCTGGTTACCTGGTGCAGTACTATAGGACAGACATGCCGTGATTGTCAAAAGCAAATCGCACCGATGTTCGCTCTACTCTATTATCAGCTTGACGCCCCTGCTGTTTTGCTATAAAAATTCCCATGGCATCCAGAGCACAAAGATATGCAGAGCACCGGAAGAAGAAAAAAACTGACGCATTTTGATAATGCAGGCAGGTCGCGCATGGTTGATGTCAGTGCAAAGCCTGAAACGCTGCGTGAAGCGACGGCTGCGGCAACCGTATATATGAAGCCTGAAACACTGCGCAGAATCATTGACCGCAGCATTGAAAAAGGCGACGTGCTCAGCGTGGCGCAGGTCGCAGGCATTATGGCTGCAAAAAAGACTGGTTCACTGATCCCCATGTGCCATCCGCTCGCATTGACATCGGTGAGCATGGAGTTTTTCCCTGATGAACAGCGCCACTGTATTGAGGTGCGTGCAACGGTGCGGCTCGTAGGCAGGACTGGTGTCGAGATGGAAGCACTGGTCGCTGTCGCGACTGCAGGGCTGACTATTTATGACATGTGCAAGGCAATTGACCGGGAAATGACAGTGACCGACATACGGCTGCTATACAAAAGCGGCGGCAAAAGCGGAACGTTTCAGCGTTCCTGATCCCGGTGCTGCACGGTTAGTATCATTTTTATGTTGCAGTCAGTCACAGGATTGCTGCAGCGTGGAGCAGGGTATGGAAAAGAAGAAACTGCGCTATTACAAAAAGCTGCTGGAGCAGCATCTTGCTGCCCTTGCTGAAGGGGCAAAAGAGACCGTCGGCGATATGCTTGATGACGACGGTACCTTCCCTGATCCCAATGACCGGGCGACCATGGAATCTGATCGTAATTTTGTGCTGCGCATACGCGATCGTGAGCGGAAGCTCAAGACCAAAATTCAGCAGGCACTTGAGCGCATCGCCAACGGAACCTTTGGTATCTGTGAAGCATGCGGTGAAGATATTTCCGAGCAGCGTCTCAGAGTTCGACCGGTCACGACACTCTGCATCAAATGCAAAGAAGAACAAGAAAAGAAAGAAAAAGCACGCCTAGCATAAGAAATCGGTGATGCGCCAGTTGCGAGGGATTCCCTCCTGCACCACACAATCCCGTACCACCTGTTTGCAGCCATAGGGACGCATGAAAAAAATTTCGTTTCTGATGTGCGTGCACCATCATCAGCCGGTAGGGAATTTAGAGCAGGTGTTTCATAAAGCCTTTGCCGCTGCCTACCAGCCGTTTGTCCAGAGCCTGCAGCGTCATCCGCGTATCAAAGCGACCCTCCATTTTTCCGGATCCCTGCTTGAATGGATTGAAGCTGAAAAACCAGCCTTTTTGGACATGCTCAGCGCCCTTGTGCACCGTGGTCAAATTGAGCTAATGGGCGGCGGATTCTACGATCCGATCTTTTCGATGCTGCGCGAGCCTGATGCCACCGGACAACTCCAGCTCATGAACCAGTTTCTGAAGAAACACTTTTCCCAGAGTCCTCGCGGTGCCTGGACGCCGGAGCGGGTGTGGGACCCGGTTTTGCCGCGGCTGTATGCTGCAGCCGGTATCTGCTATACACTGCTTGACAGCACCCATTTTGTAAGTGCCGGTCTTGCTCCGGAAGAAATCCGCGGGTATTACGTCACCGAGCGCGAAGGGAAAACCCTTGCCGTGTTTCCCCTTGACGTCCACCTTCGCTACAGTATTCCGTTCCAGCCTCCGGAGAAAACCATTGACTACCTAAAATTTCTTGCCGGCGATGACGAGCACTGCGCTATTACGTATGGTGATGACGGTGAAAAGTTCGGGCTCTGGCCGGGTACCTATACGTGGGTGTATGAGCAGGGATGGCTCGAGCATTTTTTTACACTTCTTGAACAAAACGCTGACATGATCTGCATGCACACCCTGTCGGAGTATCTCGACCAGCACCCGCCGCAGGGTCAGATCTACCTGCCAACCTTGTCCTACGAGGAAATGATGGAGTGGGCGCTGCCGGCAGACGCCATTGTCCGGTTTGAAAACTTGCACGAACAGCTCGACCGGATAGGGGTGCGTGATAAATTCAGTGTTTTCATCCGTGGTGGATACTGGAACAACTTTCTCACCAAGTATCCTGAAAGCAATCAACTCCACAAAAAGATGCTGCTGGTAAGCGAGCGCCTTGAGCAGCTTGAAGGCAAAGGGCTGCAGCTCGCACCAGCGCGGCGAGAGCTCTACAAAAGTCAGTGCAACTGCGCCTACTGGCACGGACTTTTTGGCGGCGTCTATCTGAATTACCTGCGCCACGCTGCCTACACACACCTGATTACTGCCGAAACCATCATGGACACCGCTGAACACGGCGATACTGACTGGATTGAATACCGGGTCATGGACTTTAACAAAGACCTCTCAGACGATGTCGTAGTGTCGGGGAAAAACCTCACCCTGTACTGCTCTCCGCGCAACGGTGGGACACTGTTTGAACTTGATTTCAAACCCTGTGCGTTCAATCTCTTGAACACGTTTACCCGAAAACGTGAAGCATATCATCGCAGACTGAAAACCGGGAACGGGATCCTGCCGGAACCTGATCAGCCCGGCACACTTCCACTGCGAGTCCATGCTGCATCCCGTGTGAAGCAGGAAGGGTTGGAACACGCTCTGGTGTATGACTGGTACGACCGCCATACGTTTCGGGATCATTTTCTCGATCCTTCGACAACCCTTGAGTCCTTTTCCCGCTCCTGCTACACAGAGCGTGGAGACTTTGTCACGGCACCCTATACCCTTACCCGCATCGGCACGGATCCGGATAGACCTGTGGTCTCATTTGAACTCGTGCGCGACGGACTGGTGGTCGAAGACTACTGCGAGCATCCGGTGCGCCTTACCAAGACATTTTCAGTGGATGACAGCCACCGCCACGTAACAGTTGCCTATACGCTGCGGTCAGATGCAGACCGTGCGTTTCCGGCATGGTTTGGGATAGAACTCAACATAACTCTGCTTGCTGCCCATGACCCGCTGCGGTATCTGCTTTTTCCCGGCACGCCGTCCAGTATGCAGGTAATGGGTGCGCAACAAGCGCATGAAAAGGTAAGTGCATTTGACCTCAAAGATGACAGGAACGGATTTGGCATCCGGATCGGGCTTGAGCCTGCTGCTGGCGTCTGGACGTTCCCGATTGAAACGGTTTCCCAGTCCGACGACGGTCTTGAGCTTACCTATCAGGGAACAGCTATCCTGCTGCACTGGAACCAGCCGTTGCAGCCCGCTCACGAGGTGCATCGGGTAGTGCAGCTACACCTGTACCAGTACCCCGCAGCAAAAAAAACCGTATGACCTCAGGACCTGCTTTTTCAGGGAAGCTGGCACCATGATGCGGTGTGCACGTGAAGGAACATGAGCAGGTTTAGGTGCTCGCCTGCTGGTTGTCTTTACCCTGCAGCTATGGTAGACTTAAAAACAAGACAAATCCTCATCAGGAGACGATGGAGTGCCTGAGTTACGCAAGGATCCTGTTATTGACCGGTGGGTTATCATTGCCACGGAGCGGTCAAAACGTCCGCTTGATTTAAGTATTGGGAAAAGCATGAGCCGTTCCGGCAGCTTTTGCCCGCTGTGCCCCGGGAACGAAGACAAAACACCTCACGAGGTCTTTGCCATTCGTGAGGGCAATACACCTGCAAACAGCCCCGGCTGGTCACTGCGCGTAGTGCCGAACAAATTTCCTGCACTGGTAACCCAGGGTGAACCAAACCGAACCGCCGACGGCATCTATGAAAAGATGAACGGACTGGGAGCACATGAGATTATCATTGAGACCGCCAACCATGATGCTGATGCACTGACCTTGAGCGTGGATGACTACCGGCACATTTTGATTGCCTATCGGCAACGAATCAATGCGCTCCAGCAGGACAGCCGACTCCGCTACATTGCGGTATTTAAAAATTACGGGGAACGTGCTGGCTCAACCCTTGAACATCCCCATTCACAGATTATTGCGCTGCCGGTGGTACCTAAGCGGGCACTTGAAGAGCTTGAAGGTGCACAGGCGTATTACCGCCAAAAAGGTCGCTGCGTGTTTTGTGATATTGTAGCGCAGGAGCGTGCTGAGGGACGCCGCGTTGCCGTAGAAAACGAGCTTTTTCTTGCGCTCGCACCGTATGCATCACGGTTTCCGTTTGAGATTTGCATTCTGCCCAAGCAGCATGCTGCGTCGTTTGAAGATGCTGGCAAACAGGAGATTGATGCCTTAGCAGATATCCTGAGCCTGACCATGAAAAAAATGGCGGTAGCACTTGACAGTCCGCCATATAATTACATGCTCCACTCCTCGCCGCTTCATACAGAGGTGCATGCGTTCTACCACTGGCATATTGAAATCATTCCGCGGCTGGTCAGAGTCGCTGGGTTTGAATGGGGCACCGGGTTTTACATGAATCCGACACCTCCGGAACAGGCTGCAGAATACCTCCGCGATGCACAGCTTACTTAGGACTTCAGAGGGACGAGTATGAAAAAAATTCTGTTTGCTGATGATGAAGAAAGCATCCGGCTCTTATACAAAGATGAATACGAGGAAAAGGGATACGAGGTACTCCTTGCGGCAAACGGTGAAGAGGCACTCGCAAAATTTGCTGAGCACCATCCCGACCTACTGGTGATTGACATAAAAATGCCCGGCATGGACGGTATTGAGGTGCTCAAAAAAATCAGGGAGCAGTCTTCTACTGTCCCGGTCATTCTCTGCACTGCCTACGGCGAATACCGACACGACCTGCATACCTGGGCATCTGATGACTACATCGTCAAGTCCGCAAACCTTGATGGTCTGACAAAAAAAATCCAAACACTGCTTGCCCGTCAGCAAACCTAACGCCATCACCAGAGTAACTCCTATGGATACACGACTGAAACGCCTTTTAGAGGAACATGGACAGGAACATATCCTCCGCTGCTATAGCCGTATGGAGCCAGCACAGCAGCAGCAACTGGTTTCTGACCTCGCACAGATTGATTTTTCACAGCTCCGGCAGTTTGCTACCCTGTTGTGCCAGCAGCAGGTCACCGCACCTGCCGCAGTCTTTGCACCAGCACCGGTGCAACGGTTTTCAAAAACCGATCCGGAGCGGGCACGCCTCATCCAGTTGGGCGAAGACTATCTGCGCCAGGGTCGTGTTGCAGTTTTCTTAGTCGCCGGAGGGCAAGGAACGCGGCTCGGGTTTAACGGGCCCAAGGGGTGCTTCCCGGTATCGCCGGTTAAGCATAAATCCCTTTTTCAGCTTTTCGCTGAAAGCATCCGCGCACTGCAGCGTCGGTACGGAGTAACCCTGCTGTGGTATATCATGACCTCACGGGAAAATCACGACGCCACCGCTTCGTTTTTTAGGCAGCAGGGATATTTTGGTCTTAAGCCTGAGCAGGTTTCGCTATGTGTGCAGCGGGAGTACCCCTCGCTTGACACTCACGGGCGTCTGCTCCTTTCACCTGAGCTGCGTATTTTAAAAAATCCCAACGGTCACGGTGGCTCAATTCAGGCTTTACACGAGTCTGGCAGCCTTGACGAAATGGCGCAGCGCGGCATTGAGGAGGTCTTTTATTTTCAGGTTGACAACCCCCTGGTTAAAATAGCAGATCCGCTGTTCATCGGCGCTCATGTGGCAATCCGTGCGCAGATGTCAACCAAGGTGGTGCAAAAGACCGATCCGGCAGAACGGGTCGGTATAATCGGCATGATCAATGGAAAACTCGGTTGCATAGAATACAGTGAACTTTCTCCCGAACAAGCTGCTGCCCGCAATCCAGACGGCAGTCTCCTGTTCAGCAGCGCCAACATCGCTATTCATATGCTCAACCGCCAGTTTCTTCAAACCCTTGCAACAAATCCTGTTGTCCGGCTTCCCGTGCACTGCGCACGCAAAGACATTATCGCCCGTGATCCTGAGCGCGGCACCGTGCAGACGATTTGCGGCATTAAGTTTGAAACCTTCATTTTCGACGCCCTTGCATTTGCCGAGCGCTCCTGCACGCTTGAAGTTTCTCGGGAGGAAGAGTTTGCGCCGGTGAAGAATAAAACAGGCACTGACTCACCCGACACTGCCCGTGCCGCAATGATGCGGCTGCACCGTTCATGGCTGCTTGCAGCAGGATACCGTGCACCCCTTCCTGAATCGTTTGCAATCGAAATCAGTCCGCTGTTCGCGCTTGACGAGGAGGAATTCACGGCAAAATATGTGCCCCCTCCGTCGTTGACAGCGCCACTGTATATTGAATAAACCAAGTTGTTACAAAGCATGTCGAGCCCGCTGTGAGCAGTCTTGTCGAGGTCGCTGTTCCACTGCCGATCTTTTCCTCCCTGACCTACCGCATACCGCAGGAATTAGGGGGGTACCTGATGCCCTGCGCACGGGTACTGGTGCCGGTGGGCAGACGCATAGTAACCGGCTATGTCTTGGGGAGCGCTGCCACACAGCCTACAGCGGAAATCAAAAATATTATTGATGTCCTTGACCGCGAGCCGCTGTTTTCAGAAGACGATTTGCGATTCTACCGATGGGTTGCCGACTACTACCATTACCCCCTCGGACTGACGCTTAAAGCAGCACTGCCACCTGGTCTGACAATTCAGTACGAAGACCGTGCTGAGCTCTCGACGTATGGGGAGCAGGCGCTCAGCGATCCGAGCCTTGATGCACGCAGCAAACACCTGCTTGAGATTCTTAAAACCTGCGGCAAACTGTCAGTAAAGACACTGCGAAAAAAAGCAGGGCTTCAGGGATTCACCTACCACCTCACCAAGCTCAGCCGTGCTGGTCTTGTGCATATCAGCTCCGCGCCGCAGCGCGGCAAGGTGCGTGTTTGCATGCAACGATGGTTTACTGCAACCGATGTTGCACCACCCCAGAATCTGCGGGGCAGACAGCAGAAGCTTATGTCCTATATCAAAGACCACAGCCCTGTTTCAGAAAAAACCCTGCGAAAAGAGTTCGGCACCGTTACGCAGGTGCTTGCAGCGCTGGAACAAAAGGGGCTCATCACAGTCAGCTACCGCGAGATGCTCCGGGTGCCTCCGTCCTATGAGCCGCTGTGCATCGAACCACAGCATTCTCTCACCGCTGACCAACAGACCGCACTCAACAACATTGACCCTGCTCTTGACCAGCGCATCTTCTATCCGGTGCTGCTGTATGGCATTACTGGAAGCGGCAAGACAGAAATCTATCTGCACGCAATGCAGCGTGTGCTCGCGCGGGGAGCACAGTGTCTGTATTTAGTTCCGGAAATTGCGCTGACCGCCCAGCTCTATGACCGTATCAGCTCCCGATTGAACGTGCCCATTGCCCTGTTGCACAGTGGAATGACTGACGGTGAACGTTTTGATGCATGGCGCATGATCCGCAGAGCCGAGGTCGGTGTCGTCATCGGTGCACGGTCTGCGCTGTTTGCGCCGTTTGCCAAGCTTGGCGCCATTATTGTTGACGAAGAGCACGACAGTTCCTACAAACAGGAGGACGGGCTGCGGTATAACGCTCGTGATATGGCGGTGGTGCGCGCCAAAATCAAATCCTGTGTCGTAATCCTTGGGTCTGCCACGCCGTCGCTTGAGTCATATGCAAATGCACTGGCAAAAAAATATCACCTGGTTAGTCTGCCCCGACGTGTTGAAAACCGTGCCCTGCCGCAGGTCAGTATTGTCCCGCTGCAGGCGCAGCCGGAGAAAAGAAAAACAGCGTCAATTCTAACCGAGCCCCTCCGCAGGGCACTTGCTGAACGACTGGCGTCAGGGAAACAGAGTCTTCTGTTTCTCAACCGCCGCGGATTTGCGCCGGTCTATGTCTGCCAGACCTGTGGCGCTGCGCTCCGCTGCCCGAACTGTGCGGTATCGCTGATTTACCACCGTGGTGATAAGCAGCTCACCTGCCACTATTGCGGATATGGTATGGCGCTGCCGCAGGAATGCCCTGCCTGTGGCAGCTACTTTCTGGTATGGCTGGGCTGGGGCACTGAGCGGCTCGAAGCAGAACTGGGGATGCTCTTTCCCGGTGCGCGGATCGCGCGCATGGATCGGGATACCATGGCGCAGCGCGGTGCGGTGCACCGGCTGATAAAAAACATGAGCCGCGGCACCCTTGATATTGTCATCGGCACCCAGATGCTCGTCAAAGGCTATCATCTTCCCGAAGTTACGCTGGTCGGTGTTGTGTGTGCAGACCAGTCGCTGCATTTCCCTGATTACCGGTCAAGCGAGCGAACCTTCCAACTGCTGACACAGGTTGCCGGTAGAGCTGGAAGGGGCGACACCCCCGGTGAAGTCATTATCCAAACCTACACCCCTGACCACTACAGCATCAGGTGCGCCCAGCGTCATGATTATCAGACCTTTTATGAGGTTGAAATGAAAAACCGGCGGGAGCTCGGGTATCCGCCTTATACAAAAATGGTTCTCCTGCGGTTTGAGGGTGTCCAGCAGGCACGGGTTCACGAGTGTGCGACTGCTGTGGGAGCCCTTGCCAGAAAAAGTGCGCAAGCTCATCCGGGGATTGAAATTCTTGGACCCTGTGTTGCGCCGCTTGCAAGGATACGCAGCCGGTGGCGGTATCACCTACTGCTGAAAAGCAGCAGCTCGCAAAAGGTTCGTGCCTTTGCTCACCATCTTATTGAGCAGGCAAGCCGCTGCGTCAGGCAGACCGGTGTTGCTCTTATCATTGATGTTGACCCCCTGCAGATGGTATAGGCAGGATTAAAATTATGCAAACTGCCGCTTCCTATCCTTCTGTCTTCTTGAGCTCAGGGTAGAGCTTTTCCATACACTCAGGACAGATGCCGTGGCTAAGCTCTGCTTCTGAGTGCTCATGAATAAACGACTCAATCTGCTGCCAGTAGCCCTGGTCGGTTCTGACCCGCTTGCATGAAGCACAGATTGGCACAAGACCTCGGAGGGTTTTTACTTTGGCAAGTGCCTCCTGGAGATCCCGCACAAGCTGCTCACGCTGCTGCTCCATGAATTTTCGCTCGGTAATATCCCGCACGCAGGATACCATGCCTTTGAATTTGCCGTCCGCATCGCTGAGCAAAGATATGCTCAGCTCGACATCAATAATGGTTCCGTCTTTGCGGCGTCGTCTGGTTTCATAATTCCTGAGAAAGCCGTCCTGAAAGACCTTAGCAATATGAGCTGGAACCGTCTCTGGATCAAAGTCGCTGGGATACAATGTCTCAGGATGCCTCCCGATGATTTCGCCCTCAGTATAGCCCGTGAGATCAAGGAATGCTTGGTTTGCTTTTATGATGTACCCGTTGCTGTCAGTCACCAAAATTCCATCAGGACTGGTGGCAAAAATCGTCTCGAGAAAAATTTTTGCTTCCCTTATCTTCTTTTCCCGTTCTGTCTTTTCGGTCACGTCACGGATAAGAGCGCCAAAAAAATGTCTGCCCTGGTGCTGCCATATGAAGGCGGATACTTCAGCGGTAAACAGGCTGCCGTCTTTTCGCATACTGGTGTTGATAACAGCGGTGTGAAAGATACTGCTGTGCGCACGTTCTCTGAGAGCCTGCCTGCTGATACGTTCACGCTGGTGCTGCTCCTGCGGAAGCAGCAGCGAAATATCTTTGCCGAGCACCTCCTCAGCTTGGTACCCGTAGATTGTCGCAGCTCCTTTGTTCCAGTAGATGATTTTGAACTGATCGTCTGTCAGCACAATACCGTCAGCGATTGCGTCAGCCACTACCTGAAACAGCAGGTCGCTGACAATAAGATCAGGTGTATTGTTTTGTTCCACGCGTCTCCTCGCTTTATTTTTTGATAACCAGCGGTGAATTTCTGTTGATGATTTTATACCGGTCGCGGGGGATGACAAAAGAATACGGTGCCACGTCTTTTTTAATAATACAGCCGGAGGCAATATACGCACCGCGGCCGATCCGTACCCCCATCAGCACAATACTGCCTGCGCCGATCATCACGCCTTCTTCCAGCGTAATCTTGCCAAACACATGAGGTGGCGAGGGCTGGTCGAGCGTTGATTCATCAATAATTTTTCGCATGTCAAGACTCTGAGCAATAAGCATAACCCCGGGACCGAACTGGCAGCGGTTGCCGATTTCAATCTCACCGGCGCCAAACAGCACACAGTGGGGTGCAATATAGACATGGTCGCCGATCGTGATACCACCGCGGTAGTCACACCACTGCTCTCCGCCACAGTGCAGAACACTTCCTTTGCAGATATAGACCTGGTGACCAAGGTGGAGTCGTGCCGGATTGATAATCTGGACGTCCTCCTCGATGCGTGCGGTGGTGAACCGCGTTTCAAGCTCATAGAGCTGGCGGAGTCTGCGATATTCCCGTTTCAGGCGTTTTCGCCACCAGCGAAAAAAACTTTGTGCCATGGGTCATCCTATTGGTATTAATTGGTATTAATGGAAGTGCTATGTTTTCCAACGGTAGGCGGTCATACGGTGCTCCTGTGCGCCAAATGACTGCTTAAAGCGCTCAACACCCGTCAATCCCATGCTAGGTCCCATGTCATAACAAGAAAACCCATGAGCGCATGCCCACTCAAGTACTTTAGCATGAAGCACATTGTTTGGGTAGAACTTAAAATAATCCTGCCGGGAGCTCCCATGCCAGTACACCAATGTTCGTTGCCAGGCAAGCACCACAATGCCTGCGATAATCGTGTCTTCAGCCTCAGCAAGCCAAAACTGAACGCCCTGATCGCGCTGTCCATACAGACGCATGAAAAACTCAATCGGATATACCTGCCCGCGCGCCGATCCCCAGCGGCTCAGGGTCTCGCGGTAGAGCACGTAGTACTGCTCAATGTCCTGCTCGGTCTGGGCTTGCCGCACCTGCACCGCCTTGTGGAGCGCTTGGTTGATATTGCTTTTCTGACCCCTGCTGAATCCTGCTGCAACCTCAGCATAGGGTCGTCCGAGTGGGATGAGGTGGGTGGTCAGTTGTTTTGCAACAAACGGTTCCGGAAGGTTCAGGGGCATACCCGGCGTTTCGATGATGCGGCCGGAACTTTTTTTCAGAGAGCACAAGGCTGCAGCAATCGCCTGAATGCGTGCTCTGCTCAGCGGTTGTTCAGCAAGAAACCCCCCGTAGACGCCGGGTTCCATTGATTTGTATTCGATGCGGGTTCGTAGGAGTCGCTGTTTTGTCTGCGCCACTGCAGGCAAAATGACCGGTGAACCAGCATCGTCAACAAAGGCAATCGCTGCAACACGAAAGCCGGGAAATGTCGCAGCGATGGTTTCCGCCCACGCCGGTGTGTGAAAAAAGGTCGCCCACGGGCATTGCTGCGCAAGACGCTGCCAGAGCTCTCGGGAAACCGAAAGTTGTACCATCATAGTAGTTCTCCCTGAGCATGTATTCTACTAAAATAAGTTCTTCTTTGAAAGCCCTATCAGAGTATGCTATGGTGATAGGCTCTCCAAAAATCGGGAAAGAAGCACCAATGACAGCAACAGACATAAGCAGACCACTCAACATACTGCAGGTTGCAAGCCATGATGCAATCCGCGCTGGTGGTTCGGTACAAATGATGCGGCTTGCCGTCGGGCTTCAGGAGCGGGGGCATAGGGTGGTATGCGTGTTTAATCAGCGTGAAGGCGGTGAGGATACGTTTTCGCCGTTACGTGACGCAGGCATTCCGGTGTACCGGTTCCCGATGCAGAAGATAAAAAAATATTACGGCATGCTGCGTTTCCGGCATTTTCTTGCAACCCAAAATTTTGATGTCGTGCATGCACATCGGTTTCGGGCGTTGCGTTTTGTCGCTCTGGCAACACGCGGCATGCATATTCCGGCACTTGTCGGAGACCGTAAAAACAGCTTTCCTGTCCCTGCCGCATGGGCACGACTCTACGGCAGCAGCAAGGTTGACTGCATTGTCGTCAACGCACGGCTTATCAAAGATCTGCTGATCCAAACCGGCAAGGTGGCTGCAGAAAAAATTGAGATTATCTATAACGGTGTTGACCTTGCGCAGTTCCATCCGGCACTTGACGGCAGCACGGTCCGCGCTGAGTTTGGCATTGGTCCGGATACTCCGCTTGTCGGGATGATTGCAAACTTTGCAGGTAAAAAATCCCACCATATATTTTTTGATGCTGCCGTGCGCATCCTTCAGGACATCCCGAGCACGCGTTTCATGCTGGTAGGAGGCGGTGATACGGAGGTATGGAAAAAATGGACCGAAACCCACGGCGTTGCAGACCGTTTCATCTTCACCGGGTTTCGTACTGACATTCCCCAGATTATTGCGAGCCTTGATGTTTCCGTCATCTCTTCAAGCAGTGGTGAAGGTCTTACCGGAAGTATTGTTGAAGCGATGGCAATGGCAAAACCAGTGGTCTCCACAGCGGTTGCAGGAAATACAGAGTTTGTGCACGACCGCGAAACCGGCATGCTGGTTCCTCCGGGTGATGCTACGGCTCTGGCACGCGCGGTGGTGTATCTTGTACGCAATCCCGCTGAAGCAGCACGGATTGGCAGACAGGCTGCTGAGTTTGTGCGTGACCGGGTGGATAACCGTAAACGCTCTGAGCGGTTTGAGTCGTTGTACTATGACATTCTTCGTCGGAAAGGACATCGGTAACGCGCACTATGCTTCCCCGGGCGATTATTCTTGCAGCTGGCACCAGCAAACGAATGGGTGCTGTGACGAGCACGCTCCCCAAGTGTCTGCTCCCGCTCGGGCAGACGACCATTCTGGGACTACAGCTTCAAACGCTCAAACGTGCTGGCATTACAGACATCACCATCGTGACCGGATTTTGCCATGAGCACATCCAGCAGCACTGCGGACCGGAATATGCCTATGTGCTCAACAAGGATTTTGCCACAACCAACAGCATCTATTCCCTGTGGCTTGCTCTGCAGGAGCGCCGCGGTAGTATGCTCATATTGAACGCTGACGTGGTGTTTCACCCCGGCATCCTGCACGCCCTGCTTGCCTCCCCCTATCCTGACGCGCTTACCGTAAGTTTTCAATCCGGCATGGGGCAGGAGGAAATGAAAGTACAGGTGCATGACGGGAAAATAACTGATATCAGCAAGGACATAGATCCGGCAGGAGCAGACGGTGAAAACGTTGGTGTGGTAAAGTTTTCAGCCCATGGCGCAGAACAGCTTTTTGCCGTGACCGATACTCTGGTGCGCAGCGGAGTTGTCAGGGCATGGGCGCCCCGTGCGTTTCAGCAGCTCTGCCGATCGCACCCCGTGTATGCCGTTGCAACCGAGGGACTGCCATGGATTGAAATTGACTTTCCCGAAGACCTTGAGCGGGCACGTCAGGAAATCTATCCTGCGATATGCGGCGATGCAAGGCTTTTTGCATAAAAACAACAACCAGCGCAGAACGTGGCGATCGCGTCGGTGGGACCATAGTGCAGTCTGACGCTGCCTCATGGTACAGAAGATGAACCACTGTGCGATTGCAGAGGCAATTGCGTGACGAGCAGCGTATGAAGAAAAAAAAGATCCTTTTTTGTGCAACAACACCCATGAACTATGCAATGTTTAAGCCGCTCCATCAGCGGCTGCGCCGTGACCCCCGTATAGAGCTCTGGTTTACGGCTCACCATGATTGCCGTGCACTGTACCGCAGTGTCGGGCTTGAGGGAGAAAACCTCATCAGCCACGTTCGTTCGCTCTTTTCCCGTTACGACATGCGCATTTGCCCGAGTTTCTACTATGAGCGCAACAATGCACGGGTTGCGGTGCAGATATTCCATGGCTGCTCTCTGAAAAACAGAGCGGTCCACAAAAAGGCACTTGCCTATGACCGTCTGTTTTTGATCGGTCCGTACATGCGGCAAAAATTTATCCAGACCTGGCATCTGCACGAGGATGATCCGCGGCTGGTGAATGTGGGCATGCCCAAACTGGATGCTTTTTTCAATGGGTCGCTTGACGCTGCAGCGATTCGGCAACGCCTCAACCTTGATCCCCGGCTGCCCACCGTCATCTATGCACCAACCCGAACCACTGAGACAAGCTCCTCCTTGCAACTCTACGGCAAGCAGATTATCACGGCGCTGGGATCATTGCCGGTCAATGTTCTTGTGAAACTGCACGATCGCGCATTCAAGCGCTGGAAATCTTCGATGAAAGAAGACTGGAATCACATCCTTGAACAGTACCGTGACCATCCGCGCATCCGACCGGTGTTTGATTATGACATTGTGCCGTATCTGTTTATCAGCGATCTGTTGGTAAGCGACATTAGTTCTGTCGTGAACGAATTTACCCTGCTCGACCGACCGATAGTGCTTATCCATGTGCCACGGCTTATTGCCAACTATAAGCGCATCGAACAGCGCCGCGGACTTACCGTCTGTGATCTGGAACAGTGGGGTCAGTCGGTTGGGCATTTGGTGAGCGACATGAGTGATCTTGCAGCAGTGGTAGCCCATGCACTTGAACATCCCGAAGAGAAGCGTGAGATTCGACACGAGTTTGCACGCAGGTTTTTTTTCAATCCGGGTATGGCAACCGACCATGCCCTCAAGCACCTCTATGCCCTGCTCGATCTTGATGCAGGAGAGCAGACACTGCAGACCGATGAGTAGACTGTCCTCTGCACTGCGCACCCAGGCTTTTCCCCTGTTCAACCTGCTGCTCGTGCTGGCAGGTGCGCTGCTGGGTACTGAAGCGTGCAGGACGCCTACTGCCTGGGCACAGGACTACGTTGTCAGAGAAATCATATCCGTCAGGCCAGGCGAGCATCAGACCAGAGAGTTTCTGGTGTCTGAGCGTTTCAGCCTTACCCGACCCGGGCCGGTTGAGGCGTTTATCGTCTATTCGTGGGGAATTACAGAACCAGCAGGAACACTCACCGTTGAGCTGTCGTTTATTCCTTCCGGGCATCGGGGATGGGTTATCGCAGGACTTCTTGCCGCAGGCTACAGCCTTGACCGTGGACCTGTGCTGAAGTTTTTTCACACAACAAGCCCTGAAACGCTCTCAGCATCTGTCCCGATTGAATCAACGTTTGGCATTTATTATATCGGTGTTGCAATACTTGCTGCATCCAGCAGCAAGCTTTTTCCGGTGCCGCTCGAAATAACGTTTTCGGTAATCCCGGCTACTCCTGCCCCCGCCGGACATAATGGGTATGGAGCAGTTCATGGGCAAGGCTGCTCAGTGGTTTCTGGAGAAACTCCTGATACAGCTTTTTGACATAGGGGTTTTCATGGGAGAAGCGAATGCTTCGCGACCGGTCATCCTGATATAGTCCGCGAGCCCGGAGGGTGCGAATCTCATTGGTCACGCCATACGGTTGCCCGCCGCCGCCAACGCATCCGCCGGGGCATGCCATGACCTCGATAAAATCATACGGCGCCGGATTGCCGTTTGCTTTTGCTTCGCGCACCCGGTCAAGCACGCTGGTTACATTCCCCAGCCCGTGTGCCACCGCCACCCGCACAGTGCTTCCGGCAAGCGAGAGGGTGAGTTCCTTGACGCCGGGGAGTCCCCTGATTGCTTCAAACTCAAGTGTCTCAGGGTTTTTTCCAGTAATAAAGTAATGTGCGGTACGGAGCGCTGCCTCCATGACCCCGCCGGTGCTGCCGAAAATTACCCCGGCGCCGGTATAGTCACCGAGAATATGATCCGGTTCGCTTTCGGGAAGGTTCACAAAATCTTTGCCGGTCTGCTTGATCATCCGGGCAAGCTCGCGTGTGGTCAGTGCATAATCCACATCCTGATACCCTGAGGCAAACATTTCCTCGGTTCGGGTGAGCTCGCATTTTTTTGAGGTGCAGGGCATGACCGAGACCATAATGATTTTTGAGGGATCAATCTGCATCGCGCGTGCATAGTAGGTCTTTGCCAGCAATCCCATGATTTGCTGCGGCGATTTGCACGATGAGAAGTGCTCAATCATGTCAGGGGCTTGCTTCTCAAGATAAATAACCCATGAGGGACAGCAGGTTGTAATGAGCGGGAGGGCACCTTTTTTGTGGACAAACCGCTCGACAAACTCACTTGCTTCCTCCATGATGGTCACATCTGCGGCAAAGGTGGTGTCGAACACCGCCTTGAACCCGAGCCGGCGCAGCACCGTATAGAGCTTGCCGGTCATGTTGGTGCCGGGTGGCAGGCCAAATGCCTCGCCGATGGCAACCCGCACCGAAGGTGCAATTTGCACGACGCAGTAGTTTTCAGGATCCTGCAGCTTCTGCCATACCTTAACGGTTTCGTCCAGTTCAAAGATGGCACCGGTCGGGCAGTGCGACGAGCACTGACCGCACTCGACGCAGGGCGACTCCACCAGTTTCATACCTGCGGCAGGCGCAAACCGCGAGGCAAACCCGCGACCCAAAAACGACAGCGCCCAGACCTGTTGCAGTTCCTGACAGATTTCAATACACCGACCGCAGTGAATACACTTGTCAGGCTCGATCACAAATGCGTTTGTGGAATCATCCTTGGGTATCCCGCTGATGAATTTGGGGAACAGCTCTTCACGGATGCCGAATGCTGCGGTGAGGTTCTGCAGCTCGCAGCTCTGGTTGCGACCACATTTCAAGCAATCGTTAGGATGATTGGAGAGAATCAGCTCAAGCACGGTACGCCGCACCTCGACAATCTCCGGATCATGGGTGAGAATTTTCATGCCCTGCTCGATCGGGGTGCAGCAGGCGCGCAGCATTTTGTTGCTCCCCGCAACCTTGACAATACAAATGCCGCAGGCAGCAGTCGGTGGGAGGTCGGGGTGGTGGCACAGCGTGGGGATTTTCACCTGCACCTGCCGTGCTGCATCGAGAATTGTGGTTCCTTCAGCTACTTCAAGGGGGATGCCGTTTATGGTTGCTTGGATCATGGTCAATTCCTCTCGACTGCGCCAAACTTGCAGGCTTCAAAGCACATGCCGCAGCTGATGCACTTTGTGGCATCAATCACGTAGCCCCGGTCCTTGTCACCACTGATCGCTTTTTCCGGACAGGTGCGGGCGCACAAACCGCATTTTTTACACCGCATCCGGTCAATGACAAACCGAAGCAGTGCGGTGCACTTTTTTGACGGACAACGCCGGTTCACAATATGCTCGCGGTATTCATCCTCAAAATACCGCAAGGTCGAGAGCACGGGATTTGCCGCGGTCTGCCCCAGTCCGCACAAGGACGCCTTCTGCATCGCCTTGGCAATCATCCTCAGCCGGTTCAGATCCTCAAGCGTACCCTTACCCTGAGCAATGCCCTCAAGCAGGTGCAGCATCTGATACCCGCCGATGCGGCAGGGTGCGCACTTGCCACAGGACTCGTCCACGCAGAACTTGAGATAGAACTTGGCGATATCCACCATGCAGTCATCTTCGTCCATGACAATCATACCGCCCGAGCCCATGATCGAGCCGAGGCGTTGCAAATTGTCATAATCAACGCCGGTGTCCAGCAGGTGCTCCGGAATCACGCCGCCCGAAGGGCCACCGGTCTGAACCGCCTTGAATTTCTTGCCTGAAGCAGGACCGCCGCCGATTTCAAACACGATGTCCCGCAGGGTAGTGCCCATGGGGACTTCAATCAGTCCTGAGTTTTTGATTTTACCGGTCAGGGCAAACACCTTGGTCCCCTTGGAGGATTCAGTGCCGATGCGACTAAACCACGCGCCGCCATTGAGGATAATCGGTGGTACGTTAGCAAGGGTTTCGACGTTATTGATACAGGTTGGCTTGCCCCAGAGCCCCTTCACCGATGGATACGGTGGTCGGGGACTTGGTGTGCCGCGCTTGCCTTCTATGGAGGCAAGCAGGGCGGTTTCTTCACCGCACACAAACGCACCGGCACCGAGCCGAATTTCAAGGTCCATGGAAAATGAGGAGTTAAAAATCCGCTCACCTACAAGACCATAGGCACGGGCATCATCAATGGCTTTTTGAATACGTTCAATGGCAAGCGGGTATTCAGCGCGGATATAAAAAAATCCCTGCGAAGCACCGATTGCAAAACCAGCAATCAGCATACCTTCGATCACTGCGTGCGGGTCGCCCTCGAGCACGCTACGGTCCATATACGCACCCGGATCACCCTCGTCAGCGTTGCAGATCATGTACTTCTCATCACCCGGTGATTTTCCGGTCATGCTCCATTTCAATCCGGTCGGAAACCCCCCGCCACCTCTTCCCCGCAACCCACTTGTTTTCAGTTCGCTGATCACCGCCTCAGGACCTGCCTGCAGCGCTTTATACAGTGCCTGATAGCCGTTGCGGCTGATGTAGTCATCAATGTTTTCAGGATCAATCCTGCCGCAGTTTCTGAGCACAAGCCGCAGTTGTCGTGACGATGGCCGATACTCAAGGTCACGGATTGGATTGCCGTGCTTGAGCGTAACGCCAATGATGCGTTTGATATCATGGGGCTGCACCCGGGCGTAGGTAATGTTTTCAGGCAGAATCTTCAAAACAATTCCGTGGTTGTACACGCCGATATCCGCAGCACGCACCACGCGCACCTCATCCGAGAGCCTGCTTTCACGCAAGGCACTGGTAAACAGGTCAAAAAAATCCTTTGTGCCGGTCGTGCTGCCGGGGGTGGTGTCTTTGATAAGGACGGTCTTTTCGTTCACGACACCTCCTCGCTCTGCATATCAATGATGTAGTCCTGCAGTATTTTTCTGCCGCAGACATGTCCACGGACAATATCCCGGGCAGTTGCTTCATCCACCCGGCAGTAGATAACCTGCGGCATGCCTGCAATGCTGACTTCCACGAGCGGCTCTGCAGCGCACATGCCCAGACACCCGCATTTGCGAAGCTGGACCTCGCATCCCTGCTTGTGCAGTTCCTCCTCGAGTGCGCGGTACACCCGGTCAGCACCCGCAGCAATGCCACAGGTGCTCATGCCAACCTTGATCCAGTTCGTGTCCTGTTCCTGCCTGCGTTTTTGTAGTGCGGTCAGGTCGTCCCACGTAATGACTGCCATGATTTAGGTCTCCCGGGAATAGTGTGAGATGATGTCAACGACGTCGGATTTTTTCACATTGCCATGCACGGTCTCATTCACCGCCATACCCGGGGATAGACCACAGCAGCCAAGGCATCGCACGCTTTCCAGATGAAAGAGTCCGTCCTTGGTTGTTTGCCCTTCCTCAATATTGAGGATGTTTTTGAGCTCCTGCATGACCGCAGGACTTCCCTTAAGGTAACAGGCAGTCCCCATACACACCGAGATTTTGTATTTCCCCGGGGGAGAGAGCTTAAAATAGTGGTAAAAGGTCAGGACTTCATAAATACGGGCAAGGGGGATGCGCAGTGCGCGGGACAGATACCGGGCGATGTCGCTCGGGATGTAGCCGAAGGCATCCTGCACGTCATGCAGAATCATAATGAGGTTGCCTTTTCTGCTGCGCCATTTTTCCACAATATCCTGAACTTTCTCCAATGCGGTAGTATCCATACGCTTCTCCTCTGTCTGGGGTTGAGCGTTTATGCAGCAGAAGTATCATTTCTATAATATACGTTGCATTTTTAAATTCAACAAAAAATTGACGGACACGCATGCTCCCCCATTTTCATTGACAGGCTGCATATCGGTATTTTATACTGACCAGCACATGCGCTGCGGTGTGGGAGGATTACCGATATGGATCAGAAAAAAGGACGCGACGATCCCCTTCAGTTTGCCGCATTGATTGCTCATCAGCTCCGCTCGCCAGTCGGTGCAGCAGGGTCGCTCCTCAAAACCCTTCTTGGCGAATATGCCGGACACCTCAACCCCAAGCAAAAAGACCTGCTGGCACGCGCTGATAAGCGTATCGAAGAGGCGCTGGATGCAGTGCAGCGGATGCTGGCAATCGTTCGTCCCGAAGCAAGTACCGGCGACCTTTTGTCCATCAGCGATGCGGCGGCAATTGTGCGACGCGTCCAGATGCATTTCATTGAAGATGCGCGCAGCCGTGGCATTGCCCTTGGCGCAGACATTTACATAGAACCCGCCTACGTGCGCCTCGCCGAATCAGCACTTGCCGAGGCGTTGCACGCGCTCCTCAATAATGCCCTCAAATACACCCCGGACAATGGCAAGGTCAGGCTTACCGTTGCCTATTCGAGCGAACACAGCTCGGTGTACATTTCGGTTTCTGATTCAGGAATCGGTGTCCCTGAGGAGCAGCGCGAAAGAATATTTGAACCATTTTTCAGAGCACCAACCGCTCAAAACACCTCTGTTCCCGGCGTCGGACTTGGTCTTGCGTTTGTCAAAGCACTGATCAATGCAGCAGGCGGACGTATCTGGGTGCAGAAGTCTGATTTGGGGGGTGCCGAGTTTTCAATTATCTTGCCGCGGGTTGACGAGGCAGATCTTCCCCGCGACGCTCATCTGCCGGACGGCGACCGTATGAAAGTTGTCATCATCGGCGGTGTTGCTGCCGGACCGAAGGTCGCGTCAAAGGTTATCCGGCTGAAACCTGACACGCTGGTGACCATCATTGAAAAAGGTGACCTGTTGTCCTATGCTGGCTGCGGACTTCCCTATTATGTATCAGGGATTGTGAAAGAGCAGAAAGAGCTACTATCAACCCCACTGGGATGTGTGCGCGACCTGGTGTTCTTTCAAAACATGAAAAACGTTGTGGTCATGAACCGCACCGAAGCGCTTGAAATAGACCGTGCGGGCAAACGCGTGCACATTAAGAATCTTCTCAGCGGCAGGGAAAGCTGGATCAGCTATGACAAGCTCGTACTGGCTACCGGTGCAACGCCTGTTATCCCGCCGCTGCCGGGCGTACACCTAAAAAACATCTTCACCCTGCATGGCGTGAAGGATGCTGAAGGTGTGCGCACGCATCTTGCTGGGAAAAAAGCACGTGATGTCGTAATCGTTGGTGGCGGACTGATCGGCGTTGAAATGACCGAGGCACTGGTTGCCCGCGGCTGCCGGGTCACCATTGTCGAGCAGCTTGAACAGATTATGCGCATCCTTGACTGGGAAATGGCACGCCTACTGGAGCACCACATGGAGGCAAACGGCGTCCGGGTGATGACTGACACGACGGTGTTTTCGTTTTCTGGAACCGAATTTGTTGAAGCAGTGGAAACCAGCCGCGGCACCTTGCGCGCAGACATGGTGATTCTTGCGGTTGGCGTACGTCCAGAAGTAAGCTTGGCACAAAAGGCAGGCCTTGAAATTGGAACAACGCACGCAATAAAAGTTGACAACCGACTGTTGACCTCTGACCCTGATATCTATGCGGCAGGCGACTGTGTTGAAAACACTGACATTCTCACCGGCAGACCTTGTTATGTGCCGCTTGGTTCAACCGCAAACAAGCAGGGTCGCGTTGCTGCTATCAACATCTGCGGCGGAAACGAGACATTTCCGGGCGTGCTGGGAACCACGGTCTGCCGGGTGTTCGATTATTGTGTGGCACGCACCGGCTTGACTGAACACGAGGCACAGGCTGCCGGGTATGATGTCGTGACCGTGCTCACCGGCTCCCCTGATCGAGAGCACTTTATGCCTGATGCGCGCGTTATCATGCTCAAACTCGTCGTTGATCGCTTGACGCGACGTCTGCTCGGCGTGCAGGCAGTGGGTCCCGGACACGGTGACAAACGCATTGACATTGCCTCGACCGCAATCACCGCGGGCATGACGGTAGATCACCTTGCAAACCTTGACCTTGGCTATGCACCGCCGTATTCGCTTGCCATGGATAATCTCATCACCGGTGCCAATATTGCCAAAAATAAACTCGACGGCGTTTTTGAAAGCATCACGCCCATGGAGGTGTACCAAAAGCTCTGGAACAAGGAAGATTTTGTGCTTCTGGATGTGAGCTCTCCCCAGGAATATGAAGAAGAACGGCTGCCGGGCTCAATCCTGATCCCTATTGGCACGCTGCGCGGTCGCATCCATGAGCTGCCCAAGGACAGGGAAATTGTGACGTTCTGCCGGCTGTCAATCCGTGGCTACGAGGCTGCTCTGCTCCTGAAAGCAGCCGGGTTTCAAAACGTGCGGGTCATGGACGGAGGGGTGATCATGTGGCCATACGAAAAAGTGCACGGAATGACCTAATACTGGTCTTATTCACGCATCGTGTTTTTCCTCCCTAGTAAAACAATAAGTTTTTGCTGCACCGCAGCATATCCAATGATCGCCGATGCGCATTCTCATCATTGAAGATGAACCGAAGACCGCCGCCTATTTGAAAAAAGGGCTGACCGAGAACGGATTTGCCGCTGATATTGCCACAAACGGTGATGATGGTCTCCATGCAGCGCTGAGCTTTGACTATGATCTGATTATCCTTGATGTCATGCTGCCGGGACGTGACGGCTGGTCGGTGCTCGGCAGTATGAGAAAACAGGGCAACCAAACACCGATTCTTTTCCTCACTGCGCGTGACCGGGTGCAAGACCGGGTACGAGGTCTTGAGCTTGGCGCTGATGATTATCTGGTGAAGCCGTTTGCATTTTCTGAGCTGTTGGCGCGTGTCCGGGTAATTCTGCGCCGGGGTTCAGGAAAACAGACCGATACGCTGACAGTTGCTGACCTTGAAATTGATCTCCGCAGTCATAAGGTGTTTCGTGCCGGCAAACAGATTGATCTGACCCAGAAGGAATTTATGTTGCTCAGTTTGCTAGTGCAGCGCGCAGGTCAAGTGTTGTCCCGAACCCTTATTGCTGAACAGGTCTGGGACATCAACTTTGACACTGACACGAATGTGGTTGATGTGGCAATCCGCAGACTGCGCGCCAAAGTGGACGACCCATTTGAGAAAAAACTTATCCATACCGTACGTGGCGTAGGCTATGTGGTTGAAGAGCGTTAAAATAAGTCCTCAGCTCCTGCTGCAGCATCCTGTGCCATCCATTACCCTCCGGCTCACCCTCCTTTATATGCTCTCAGCAGGCATCATCCTGATGCTGGCGACCGGTTTTCTTTTTTACGCATTTGTCAAAACCCTCGAAGAGGGGGGCGGTGAACTGCTGGCAGAGAACATTCAGACCCTACGGGCGCTGCTGCGGCACTACCCTGAAAATGCTTCTGTCCTGAAGCAGCACCTCCATGCGAACGACGAGCCACAGGTTATGAAATACTATGCCCGAATACTGAGCACGGACGGCACACCCATTGCCGAGACGCCGCACGCAGCTTCTTTTCTGCCGCCTAGCGTTTTCCCTGAACCGGTCCCGGCATCCACAATTCCTGAAACAGTTAGCCGGCATCGAACTCCAGACGGCAAGAAATACTTGCTCATGGCTGCCATGGCTGATACCGGAAAACCGAATGACCAGCATGTTCTCATTCAAGCTGCGCTTGATGTTTCATGGGAACGCAGCATGATTTACCGCTACCGCACCAAGGCACAGCTTATCTTTATCGTTGGCATTTTATTTTCAGCGCTTGCCGGCATTATGGTTGCACGCCGTTCTCTGCAGCCCCTTGAAGACATAACCCGGACAATCAGGCGGATCCGTGCGACGCAGCTTGACGAACGGCTTTCCCAGTCCCGCTGGCCGCGAGAGCTTTTAGAGCTTGCGACCTCGTTTGACGAGATGCTCAATCGGCTCGAGGATTCGTTTACTCGTTTGTCGCAGTTTTCCTTTGATCTTGCCCACGAGCTTCGTACCCCTATTAACAATCTCATGGGAGAAGCAGAAGTCGCACTCAGCCGGCTGCGCACGCCGGAGGAATACCAAGAGATTCTGGCTTCAAGCCTTGAAGAGTACCGGGGGCTGCTGCACATGATTGAGGGGCTGCTGTTTCTTGCGCGAGCAGACAGCGCTGATATCACCATCCACTATACCCGACTTGATGCTGGCAATGAAATCCGAGCAGTTATTGACTATTATGATGCAGTGATTCAGGAAAAAAACCTGCGCGTAAAATGCACAGGTGCTGCTGAGCTTCGTGCAGACCCAGTGCTCCTGCGCAGAGTTATTATGAATATTTTTTCAAATGCGATTCGCTATACTCCTGATGGTGGCACTATTGATATTACCATTGGGCAGGGAAAAAACAGTATGGTCAAAATTACGGTGCAGGATACCGGCATTGGCATCAACCCAGACGATATCCACAAGATATTCAACCGGTTTTACCGGAGCAGCTCAGCAAAAACAATTGATGCAAAAGGATCAGGGCTTGGGCTATCAATTGTAAAATCAATCATGACGCTCCACCATGGCAGCATTGACATTCAAAGCACTCCCGGCACAGGGACAACCGTAACCCTCTTATTTCCACAGATACAGTAATTTTTTATTTTGCATCATTTCTGTTCAAAATACGGCATTACTATTTTGGTATTCTCTAAATATAGCCCCATACCATAAAGGGATCTGTTATGAATATGACCGGTATCATTTTGCTTTTTGCGCGTCCGAGGACTTAGGTTTTTTAAACCCCGCGTGACGCAGATCCTGCCCTGGCGGGGGCAGGGAGGGGTGCGGGGAGGGCTTTTTTGCCCCCCTCCCAACCCCCCCCTGGTCCCGCAGAGCGGGATCTACGACAGGGGAGGCTTCCTATTTTGCCCCGTGCCCTATCTTTTCTATAATTGCGACACAGCCTTCAGCACGGGAGAAGGATTAGCCTGTCCTGCACTCGCTGCGGGAGATGAGGGGGATAGGTTCGGAGAGCGTGAATCGCAGTTCGTTTTTTAGTTTCATAAGCAAAGGGCGCACTATTATTTATATCACCCTCACCCTAACCCTCTCCCACCTTGGGGCGAGGGTATTCTTCTACTCACGAACCACGCGGCACGAAACCCTGTGACGGGGATAAGGTACCTGCCGGCAAAAAATACGGTCAATGAATTTTTGTGGAGTCGTATTAAATTCTAAAAATGAGATTGCTTCGTCATCCCGCTGCACGGGGATTCCTTGCAATGAGAATAAAACGATTATGTTACAGGATAGTGTCATGGCATGTGCTGCAAGGCAGGACAGAGGAATCTCGCATGTTGGACAATAGTGTTTCAGGGGGACAAAGAAATAACGCCTGTTGACAACAGCTTTTATAAAAACTATTCTATTACTACATACCGGAGCAGACTAAATGGTCGCTGCGCTCCATGTCGGGCGCAGAGGAAAGTCCGAGCTCCACAGGGCAGGGTGGTCGCTAACAGCGACTGGGGGTGACCCTAAGGAAAGTGCCACAGAAAACATACCGCCGCTGCGAAAGCAGCGGTAAGGGTGAAAAGGCGAGGTAAGAGCTCACCAGTATCCCGGGTGACCGGGATAGCTCGGCAAACCCCACCCGGAGCAAGACCAAATAGGAAAGCGCGAGGCAGAATTCCTGCCTTAAAGGGTTGCCCGCCCTAAGCTTTCGGGTAGGTCGCTTGAGGCGTCTGGTAACAGCCGTCCTAGTTGAATGACCATTGCCTGACGCAAGTCAGGAACAGAACTCGGCTTATTGTCTGCTCCGGTATTTTCATCACTGTTCCCGTACTCCTCAGAAAACCATAGAGAAGGGAGACTGAAAAATGCCCCCTTGCGGCATGACCAGAGACGAAGCGCTTGCACTCCTGCGGCAGTATATACCGCAGGAAAACCTATTCAATCACTGCCTTGCAACAGAAGCGATCATGCGGGCGCTTGCACAGCGGCTTGGGCAAAATGAAGAGATGTGGGGAATTGCAGGGCTGCTCCATGACCTTGACTATCACCAAACCAAAGACGCGATGGATCGGCACGGTTTGATAACCGCAGACATTCTCAAAGAGCGTGGTGTCTGCGAAGAGATTATCAATGCCATCAAGGCTCACAATGCCGCAAACCTTGGAATGCAGCGCACAAAACTCTTTGAACACGCGCTGACCGCGGCTGAATGCATAACCGGTCTTATTGTCGCAACTGCGCTGGTGTATCCGGACAAGAAACTCTCCAGCGTCAAGCCGCAGTCAATCATCAAGCGCATGAAACAGAAGGAGTTTGCCCGGTCGGTGAATCGCGACCACATCCGGGAGTGCGAGCTGATCGGTATCCCCCTCGAGGATTTTGCAACGCTGAGCCTTGCAGCCATGTGCGCGATCAGCGACCAGCTGGGGCTTTAAGTCAGAGCAGTGAGCTGGTATTAGAAAATATTTGAGGTTTCGTTCATTTTGCGGGTCGTGTCTTCACACACCGCGCTGATCATGGCAGCATCAATGCCCAGAAGCTGGGCTGATTCAAGTCCTTGCACGTCAAGCCCCTCGTCAGTGAAAAGGCTGAACCCGATTTTTCTGGTCAGCATATTTGCAAGATTCACGATAAGAATCTCTTTCTGTGTGGTCGGGAAAAATTTTTCTTCGTCGTGCATTTTGGCAACACGAGAAAAATCCTCTGAAAAACCCCACGTACTCAAAATCCCACTGCCAAAAGCAGTATGTGTCTCCTGAATTGCTTTAGTCAGTTCAGTTTCATTAATCTCTTTTTTTGAAAAAAGCATCTCCATGCCCCGCAGCAGGAGCGCTTTGCCGATGTCGTGAAACAACCCCATGAGGTAGAGCCTTTCAACATCCCCGTGCAAGAGTTTTTCCCCAAACCCTCGTGCCGCAAAGGCAGTTGCCAGCGAATGCAGCCACAGCTTTTCCATCATGCTCATGAACTGTTCGTTGGCGCTGGTATAGAGGCTTTTATTGGCGATCGTTGAAACAATACTTTGGGTCTGCTTAATCCCCAGCCGCGGCACAGCAGCACGCACGGTCTGTACTTTATCAACACCGCGGTAGGTCACGGAATTGGCAACCGTGATGAGCCGCAGCGATATGACCGCGTCCTGTTCAATGAGTTTTGCAATATCATCGGTTGTTGCGATCGGATTTCTGATAGCCCGCTGAATTTCCATCACCACCTTTGGCAGAACCGGCAGCTGGAGCCTCCCCTCCTTAAAGCGAACCAGAATTTCCTGCACCGCTGATTTCATGAAATCTTTTTGTTCTTTTTCTGATGCCCGTTCTGCTGCCGCTGCGGCTGCTGCCCGGAGGCGGACATGGTCAAGGAAAAGCCCTGCCAGCTTGCTGTCAAACTGCGTGCCGGCGTTGTTCCTTATTTCAGCACTGGTAGCATCCGGTGAGAGTGCCGGTCGGTAGGGGTAGCCGGACAGCATTGCATCATAGCTGTCCGCAAGTGCCAGAATCCGTGAACCCAGCGGGATTGCATCTGCCTGCAATCCATCAGGATAGCCACTGCCGTCAATGCGTTCGTGATGGTGTCGGACAATCGGGACAATACCTGAAAGAAAGCTGAGCTGGGAAATGATTTTTTCAGCAAGCACCGGATGAAGTTTGATCATTGCCTGATCACCCTCTGAGAGCGGCTCTGGTTTGTGCAAAATTTCCTCAGAGACATAAATCAGTCCTATATCATGCAGCAGCGCGGCAAGATAAATCCGTTGGGTATCACTGGCAGACAACCCAAGCCGCTTGCAAAAATCGCTGCACAAGCGCGCTACCCGTTCGCAGTGTGCCCGTATAGACGCGTCTTTCCCCTCGATCAGCGTCAGAAACGCCTTGACGGTTTCGGTGTAGTAAGTTTTTATCTGTAATTCAAGTCGTGCACTCATCGGGGACAACTCCGTTCACTGGTATATACTATACCATAAGTTCTTCGCAGCAAAAAAATTTTCACCGCCGCTCAGGCACTCCCTTTCTGTTGCGCGCCAAGCAGCGTCCACCTGATACATAAAGGTTTCTATCCGTAGTTCATCGCCTGACTGCGGTGTGCCGTCATAGGTCATTTTTAAGAGGGGTATCTGCGGATACTCACGAGAAAAAAGGCTCAGCAGCGCATTGACGATGGTTCCCGGCATACATCCAAACGGAATGAGGTTGACAATGCCGTGGCAGTGATGACAGACGTACTCCACCGCGCGACCGATGCTGAGGTTTGCCTCACCACGGACGTGTTCACTCAAATAGGGCGCGCTCAGCCGAAGTATCTCCTCGGTTGGCAGCTCCTCAAGAAAAGGAGCACCACTGGAGGCAAAGCACTTCATGATGACCGCAGCATCGTACTGCTGTATGCGCTGGCTTATCCATTCCGTAAAAAGCTTGAAGCGTTGTCCTCTGCGCTGCAGGTCTCTGCGGCGTTCCCAGTCAGTGTACCTGACCCATTCCTGGATCGGTGGTATGACCACCTCAGCACCGAGCGCCTCAAGACGCCGGACGATAAAATTATTGCTGAATGCGTTTGACCGAACATAGATTTCGCCGATGATGCCGACCAGTGGTCGCTGGACGCTGCGGTTGACGGCGACTGCGGCAAAACGATCGCGGGCAGAGCTGCAGCAGTCACCGATGCTGCCAAAACGCTCAAGGTGCTGGGCAAGTCGTTCAAGACAGTCAGCATAAACCTGATCGCAGTCACCTGCATTTTTCTCATAGGGTCGGGTATGCAGAAGAAGCTTTTTAAAATAATCAACCGCAAGCACAGCCTGCCATCCTAAGCGCCTGAAGCGTGTGCCAAGCTTGCGGAGATCGCTGGTGTAGTGCACGGTCTGATCAAGTGCCAGCAGTGGCACGTTGCAGAGCCCCAGTTCGTCCAGCACCATGCGGTGAAACTGGCTGTATTGTCCAAAACGGCACGGTCCTGCTGCGGTTGCCATAAGGAATGCAGCGCGCTGGGGATTAAAATCAGGTGCGCGGGTCTTTTTAACGATATCGCCAGTTGTCAGAATGCACGGGTAGCACTCTTTGCCGCTGGTAAAGGGGCGTGCAGCGGCAATGCTTTCCTCATCAGCCATGGGCAACGCCTCTGCGCGCACCCCAAAAAAACGCAGCGCTGCGGCAAGGGCGCTTCCGTGATCATCCAGGTACGGAATATAGAGGATACGGCCATTGGGGGCAGCAGAACTGACGCGGGGCTGACGAAGAGCTGGTTTCATTGTGGAAGCTGCAGCAACCCGTGGCAGGCTCTCCATAAATGCCTCAAGCCGTGTAAGCACACCAGCGTCTGCCGTATGCTCATCAAGCTCAAGGGTAAGGAAAGGCTTGCCCTGCAGTGCGCGCTTGAAGTGTTTGATGATGAAGGAATCAGGACCGCAGCCAAAATTCGTGATATAGACTGCGTGCAGCCTTGGATTGCGGGCAATCACCGGTGCTGCTGCAAGAATTTTCTGCCCTGAGCGCCAGTACATGTGCCTGAGTTCAGAATCAGAAGACGGAAGAGCTTCCGCAAGCATATCAAGCGGCATGGCAAGCGCTCCCACGTCCCTGAGCATCTCCGGTATTTTGAACGTTAGTCCGGGATCACAACCATTGTAGGGTCTGCTGACAATGACGACAATCGGTGTTCCTGCGGGCGCTGCGGCAAGTGCTTCAGCGCCCTGCTGCAGAAGTTTATTCTTAAATCTTGTTTGCGCGCGCAGTGCCGCATGATATGCCTGCCGCACCTTTTTTTCTAAGCAGCCAAGCTCACGGGCAAAAGCGTAAAGCTCGGGAAGAAACGTCTTTTCACCCCAGCCAAGATGCAGTACCGGTGACAGTATCCTGGTACGGTACTGCGTGGTATTAAGGGCTGCGCGGACCGTAAAGGGAAGGCTTTGGATGTAGAGACAGACGTAGGGTGCTGCTGCATCAGGCGCTCCCGCATCAGCCGTGACGATGCTGGGAAGAAACAGATAGTCAACCCCCTGTTCCAAAAGCTCGAAGATATGCCCATGCGCTGCTTTGATTGGGAAACACGGCTCTTCAAGCGATAGTGCACATCCCTTGCTGATGATGTGGCGGTTTGTCGGCGCCGAAGGGACAAGGCGGAAACCAAGCTCAGCAAAAAATGCCTGCCAGAAGGGGAAAAACTCATAAAAGATCGTTGCACGGGGAATACCGATCACCGGAGCATTTGCAGGGAGTGTTGCTTCTTCCAGACCAGTCGCGAGGAGCATCTGTTCACGTTCAGCAAAAAGTCGCGGCAGGTCTGTGCCACGCGACGACCGATGTCCTTCATCGAACTTGCCGCAGCGGCTTCCGTAGTGGAGGGGTTGCTCACCCGTGACTGAGACGCGTCTGATGACGCAGGCGTTGGGGCAGTCGGTACATTCAAATGATTCAACCGTGTAGGGTCGTGAGCCGAGGTCAAACCCTCTAAACTTTGACGTGCCTGTCG
>Ga0209162_1000174_pt1 | contig 70645 bp, 60 predicted proteins | sample YNPNPMetaG_FD_187121 | JGI IMG/M metagenome (GOLD analysis project Ga0209162, IMG submission 187121) | Anoxygenic and chlorotrophic microbial mat microbial communities from Yellowstone National Park, USA - YNP NP MetaG (SPAdes) (version 2) ...
AGGGCGAGCGGTTCGGGCGCACCGAGGGCAAGGTGTGGTCGCTGGTGGGTGGTGTGCCCGTGCTGTGGTGGGCGGTTCGCGCCTTCCAGAAGCATCCTGAGGTAGACCGCATCGTGCTGGTGGGCAAGGAGCAAGACCTGCCCCGCCTGCGCGAGCAGGCGGCGTCGTTCGACAAAGTGATAGCCGTGGTGCGGGGTGGGCGCGAGCGGTGGGAATCGGTGCGCTTGGGGCTCGAGGCGGTTCCCGATGAGGACAGGTGGGTGCTGGTGCACGATGCGGCGCGGGCAGCGGTGTCGGCGGAGCTCATCTCCCGCGTGCTGCACACCACCCGCCAAACCGGTGCAGCCATCCCCGCCCTGCGCATACCCGATACCGTCAAATGGGTGAACGCCGCGGGCGTGGTGCAGCAGACCCTCCCCCGCCACAGGCACGCCGGCGGCGAAACATGGCAGCTGATGACGGTGCAGACGCCGCAGGGTTTCGCGGCGGACATCCTGCGCGAGGCATACGAGCGTTACGACTTTCGCGAGGGCGCACCGACGGATGATGCGATGCTGGTGGAGCGTTTTTATCCGGTGAACGTGGTGCCGGGCGACCCGCGCAACATCAAGTTGACCTATCCCGAAGACCTTGCACGGCTGGAGGCGATTCTGCTGGAAGGCGTCGAAACACGTATCGGTTTCGGCTACGACGTGCATCCCTTTGCGGAAGGGCGACGGCTGATGCTGGGGGGAATAGAGGTTCCCAGCCCGAAAGGACTAGCCGGTCACTCCGATGCGGATGTGGTGTTGCACGCGATTACCGATGCCCTGCTGGGCGCGGCGGGCATGGACGACATCGGCACGCACTTCCCCAACACCGACCCCGCCTACCGCGACGCCGACAGTGCGGAGCTGTTGCGCCTTGCGTGGGCACAGGTTCGAGAACGCGGCTGGGGTTTGGTCAATGTGGACGTGACGGTGCTGGCAGAAACGCCCCGCCTGCGCCCACACGTGCCCGCCATGCGCGAGCGCATCGCCACGGTGCTACAGGTGGACGCCGACAGGGTGAACATTAAAGCCACGACCAACGAGCGGATGGGCTTCATTGGTCGCGAGGAGGGCATCGCCTGCTACGCCATCGCCACGCTGAGGAGGTGATACCTGTGTTGCAGGTATTGCTGGTGACGCTGTTCGCCATTGCGATGAACTACGTGGAGGCAGCAGTGGTGGTGTACCTGCGTGCCCTGTATTACCCCGACGGCTTCCCGGTACCGGTGAAGCCGGGTGCCCTGCCGATATGCTTCACCCGCATTCCCGAGTTCGAGAACCGAATGCCCCCGAACATGTTGCGTACCGAGATGTGGCGCGAGGTTGCCACCATCGTCATGCTGGTATCGCTGGCTGTGCTGGTGGGAAGCACCCCGTTGCAGATGCTGGGGGTGTTCCTGCTGGCTTTCGGCGTGTGGGACATCTTCTACTACGTGTTCCTGAAGTTGCTGATTCGCTGGCCCGAGTCGCTGAAGACTCTGGATGTGCTGTTTTTGATACCGGTGCCGTGGATTGGCCCTGTATGGCTGCCGGTGACCGTTTCCGCCGTGATGGTGGTGTGCGGGGTGTGGCTGATAGTCGGCTTACTGCCACCGCGCTGAGTCCAGTTCCTGCGTGCTGCAGATACCCCACTCGCTGCCGTGCCAGTGCAGGATAAAACCGCGCTGTACCTGCGATATATGCGGACAGGTGGGCGAGGTCATACACGCCCGCGGATCTGGCGTGCCTAAAGCCACCTTTATCTCTACGCCGTGCGTGGTGCGTTCCACCCCGAGCGGTGCCAGACCCTGCACCGCGTAGTGCCACAGTTGTTCCAGCACCAGCGGGGGAAAATCCTCCGGCAGAGCAACCTCCGGCAGGTGATGGCTTGCGTAGGCACGCAAAAACTGCGACAGAGCGCATGTCAGCAGGGAACGCTCTTTGCAAATCAGGTGTACGCCACAGTCGCTTCGTATCTCGGCGTACAGAAGGTTACCGATGACTGTGTCCACTACCTCGTGCCACAGCGGAGAGGTGAATGTGTCAACCACCAGGCTGTCCAGGTGGAGGGGTTGCAGCTCATCCGGCAAAAGGGGGGTGTCTGCAAACGTCAGGCGCGGAAGCGACTGATAGGGCAGATGGTGCATATGCTGCGCCGGCACGAGCAGGAAGGAAGAAGCAACAGGGTATGCTTGCAGAGCGCGTTCCTGAAGCCACTGCATTGGCACGGGAGTGAGCAGTAGCAGATGCCTTCCCTGCAGATGCTTCTGGAAGATGTCCACGCAGGGACGCAGTGAGAGGGGTGTGCTGTATAACGCGAACACACCTTCCTGTGCGCGCAGATGAAGATGTACCGGCTGGCGGGAGATATAGTCGGGTATCTCTCCCTCGCCACCGGATGTGTCGCGGCTACCTGTCATACAACAAGGTCCATCCTTCCTTTCCAAAGGTGACAACCGGTGCGTTGTGACAGGGGGTCCAGCGTGGGACAGTGAAACCAGCAACTCACCGTGAAGGAGATAGTGAGCATAGTATAGCATAATCTTGTTATGTCTGCAAGGCTGTATCGGGGTTTTCCATAAATCTGCCAACCCCAGCCGGAGGGCGAGCTCCTGCCGACCTGTTGGAAGACTATCGGCTACGGTTCGCGCTGGAACATGGCTTCCATCTCATCGCGGGTGATGAGAATCTCGCGGGGTTTCGCGCCGTCCAGCGGTCCTACGATACCCCGCTGTTCCATCATATCGATGAGCCGTGCGGCGCGGGTGTAGCCGATTTTGAACCGTCGCTGTAGCAGACTGGTGGAAGCGTGCCCGTTCATCACCACGAGGCGCACCGCCGGCTCGAAGAGCTCGTCCTCGTCTTCTTCTTCGATGTCATCGCGCGCGCTGAAGCCGCTGTCGATGGGGGTCAGCGTATATTCGGGCACGCCCTGTTGTTTCAGGAACTTGACCAGCGCCTCGACCTCCTGCTCGCTGATATAGCACCCCTGAATGCGGGTGGGTTTGGAGGCGTCGATAGGCAGGAACAGCATATCGCCCCGCCCGATGAGCCGCTCTGCGCCAGCCATATCCAGAATGGTGCGGCTGTCCACCTGCGAGGAGACCGCAAACGCGATACGCGACGAGATGTTTGCCTTGATGGTACCGGTGATAACGTCCACCGAGGGCCGCTGTGTGGCGATGACCAGATGGATACCCGTCGCCCGTGCCAGCTGAGCCAGACGGCAGATAGAGGTTTCCACTTCCGCCGCCGCCTGCATCATCAGGTCCGCCAGCTCGTCCACCACAATGACCACGTAGGGTAGTTTCTCCTCCTCGCCCACGCGGGAGTTGTAGCCGTCGATGTTGCGCACGCCGGTGCGGGAGAAGAGGTCATACCGCCGCTCCATCTCCTTAATCGCCGCGCGCAGGATACCCGCCGCCTGCTTAACGTCCTTCACCACGGGGCACATCAGGTGCGGGATGCCGTCAAACAGGGACAGCTCCACCCGCTTGGGGTCGATCATGATGAACTTCACTTCGCGGGGCGTGGCGCGGTACAGGATGCTGGCAATCAGCGTGTTCAGACACATACTCTTACCGGAGTTGGTGGCTCCTCCGATGAGCAGGTGCGGCATCTTGGCAAGGTCCGCGTAGCGGTTCTCGTTGCCCACGTCCTTGCCCAAGGCGAAGGTGAGCAGCGACGGCGCGTTGCGGAACTCATCGGTGTCGATCACCTCGCGCAGGGTAACGATGCGCGGGTTGTCGTTGGGCACTTCCACGCCGATGGCGGATTTGCCCGGTATCGGCGCTTCCACGCGCACGTCTATCGCCGCCAGAGCCATTGCCAGGTTGTCCGCCAGGCTGACGATTTTGCTCACCTTGATGCCGGGCGCGAGCTGCACCTCGTAGCGGGTGACTGTGGGACCGTGCGCGATTTCCACCACGTTCGCGCCGATGCCGAACTCGTCCAGCGTCTGCTCGAGGATACGGATTTTTTCGGAAAGCTCCGCCTGAATGCGTTTGGGCGGCGGCGCGGGTTCCTTCAGCAGCGAGAGGGGTGGGTACTCGTACTCTTCCACCATCTCACCGTTCACCGGCGCGACCACCGTCATCTCCTCCTCAGCCGGGGCGGGTTCGCGAGCGAGCCTCTGCTGCACCGCCTCGATCAGGTTGGGGCTGCGCTTGGGAGCCTCTTTGGCGGGAGCAGGGGTCTGTGCCACGGCGCGATGGTCGCTGCTTGCCAGCGTGCGCTTCACATCCTCTTTACCCGCTTTTCGTGCTGCCCGTGCAGTGCGAATCGCTGCCCCTTTCTCCTTCACCGTGCGCGCTCCCTGCTGCGCCAGCTGGAAGCCCTTCACCCAGCCTGCAATCGTGCGCCGAGCGATGTCCACAAACGGCAGGTCCACAATCAGCAATACCGCGATGACGGTGAGAGCGGTCAGCACAATGTACACCGCAGCCAGATTGAGCAAGGAGTGCACGATATACACGATAACGCCGCCGATGTAGCCGCCGCCCATGCGCAGGCTTTCGGGGGAGAAGTTACGCTCGAAAGGCACGCGCAAGACGTGCGCCCATCCCGTAAACGTGAGAAACAACAGCACCGCGCCCCAGGAGGTGTTGGTGAAGGAGAAACGCTCGTAGCCGATAAGGAACAGCGTGCCCAGCAGCATCAGCAACACCGGCACGGCAAATGCCCCAAGCCCTGCCAGCCGGCGCAGTAACTCGCTCAGCCATTGCCCCAGATAGCCGTTCTCGGCGGTGGTCAGGCTTACCAGCACCACCGCCCCGAGCCCGAACAGCACGATACCCACGATATCATACACTCGCCGGCTGATGACCACCGGAGACACCGGTTCCGGTTTGCGAATACGGGTGGACATACGGCAATGCCCCCTTCGCGTGCCGAAGGTGAAATTGGATTACTATTACCGCTATTATACCGACATCTGGCGTTTCCCTGCATCCTTTGACAGCACAGACCAAACACGGTACAATAGGCGTCGAAGTTCGGTAGGGAGGAAGTCGGTGTATCTGAAGCTCATCGCCTGTGAAGTGCTCACCCGCGAGGTTTGTCGTCACGTGGCAGACAGCCCGCACACGATAGACCTGGAGTTCACCCCCAAAGGAGCGCATGACGACAGCGAGACGTTGCGCGCGCTCATCCAGTCGCACATCGACGAAGCGGAAGCCTCGCCGCGCCACTACGAGGCAATCCTGCTGGGGTATGGCTTGTGCGGCAACTCCACGCTGAATCTCACGGCGCGCCGCACGCGACTGGTCATCCCAAGGGCACACGATTGTTGCACGCTGTTCCTCGGCTCGCGCCAGAAGTTCCGCCAGCACTTTGCGGATGCACCCAGCACCCCATTCAGCGCACTGGGCTACATGGAGCGCGACGGAGCGTACACCCGCGAATCGACGCTGAGCAGCACAACCGGGCTGTACGCCACACTGGAAGAGTATATCGCGCGCTACGGCGAGGAGAACGGCAGATACATCTTCGAAACGCTTTACGGAAGCATGAAAGCCGCGGAGGGCAACCGCGTGGTGTTCATCGACCTGCCCGAGACGCGGCACCTGAACGCACTGGAGCGGTGCCGCGCCCTCGCCGAAGCGGAAGGCAAAGAACTCGTGGTGCTGGAAGGCAGCAGCCGACTGTTGCGCAAGCTGATTCACGGCGAATGGGATGACGAATTCCTGGTGGTACCGCCGGGCAAGCGTGTCGTCGGCGTGTACGACTGGGAAGAAGTGGTCCGCGCGGAGTAGACAGACCGCCTATGGCGTCACCACGTTCATCCCTATCTGTGCTTTGTCGCCCGCTTCGTTGACGATGCCCTCCTGCCCGCGAAAGCGGTTGCCCGTCACTATGGCGCAGTCTATGCCAGAGCCCAACCGGATGTGCGTTTTGCCCCTGTCCATAAAGTCACAGCCGATGACGGTGATGCCACCTCGTTGTGCGTCAATGCAGGGCGCACCCGTCTTCTTGCGGTCCCAGCCGTTGAAATGGCAACCGTTGAAGAAGGTGTGCCCTTTGCCCTTCAACACCACGTGGCTCTCGGTGGTGTCCACGCCCCAGAAACCGCAAGCCGTGAACTTGACGGGTCCTGGGTTGGTCTCCTCGATCTCGATCCCAGCCATGAACTGTCCGTTCACGAACGAGATGCCCGCGTGTTCCATGACGTGCTCCACCCGCACAGCGAGGGGACCCACGTCGGAACCGCACTGCGTGAGCAACACGTTTGCCGAACCCGCTTTGGTGCGGATGAAGTGGAAACCGATTTTGTAGCCGATGCAGAAGCAGTTGCTCATATACTCCCAGTCGGTGCGCCCGATGATGAAGGCGATGCCCTCACGCTCGGTGAAGTGCTTGAGCGGCGTCTGCCACACCTCCCAGAAGGGCCAGATGTGTAGGTTCTCCACCCTACCGATGTCGTAGCACTGGTCGATGTACAGCCCGCGATACAGCGCCTGCATCCCCACGTTGCGGATAAAGTGCCTGCCAGCGGGGAAAGTGCCGAAATCGATGCCCTGATAGGGGTTCACAAGTAGCACGTCCACCAGCGTGCAGTTATCGCCGATGCCTCGAATCGTCCAGGGATAGGGATGCGGCGGGTCTTGCTGCACCTGTTCAGGATAGAAGATGGTGATGCCGTGCAAGGTACCGTTCTGGCGCAGGGTGATGAAGGGTGTGCCATCTATCTGTCCCTTGCCCGCCACCGCTAGCAGGGTGCTTCCCTTCAGATGCGATTGCGTCGTGGGTCCGCGGAACACGCCCTCCAGCACCACGTTCTCGCGCACTTCCAGCGTGCCTGCAATCAGGTAGTCCCCGCGCGGAACGAACACGATATTTCCGCCCATCGCGTGCGCGGCATCGATGGCTTTCTGGAAGGCCTCGGTGTCATCGCTTTTGCCATCGCCCTTCGCGCCGAAGTCCCGCACGTTCAGCACGTTTTTGGACGCGTCCTCTGATTGAACGTCTGCCCGAACCATGTGCATCCCTGCCCCCTCTGTGAAGGCGGTCAGCGCCGCCAGCGAACCGATGCCCTTCAGTAAACTCCTGCGCAGGAAAGCGAAGTCATCCATCTCCACATACTCCTCAAGGCGGTACTTAGCATCTTATTCGCCAGCGGTGAGCCGTTTCCTGTGCCACTTGCCCCAACGGTGATAGGCAGGAGATCCATGACGCGGCTCACGTATAAGAATCTAATCATCTCCGACCGTGCCGAAAGTTACCCACAAGGACCCATCACTGATACCGAAAGTGGTATCATACTTGAGGCTATACCGGCTAACCCGTGAAAAAGAATGGTTGCGCTGGGCGCAGCGCGTGCATCGTTTCGTGTGGAGTGGCTGGGACGAACAGCTGGGCGGAGGCATCTACTGGCACCAGAGCCGAAAGAGCAAGAACACCTGTTCTAACGCGCCCGCGTTGGTTTCCGCGCTGGAACTCTATGCACTCACCCGTGATGCACGTTATCTGAGGCAGGCGGAGCAAATCCATGCTTGGGTGTGCCAACATCTACGAGACCCTGAGGACGGACTGTTCTGGGACAATATACAGATGGACGGAAAAGTGGACCGTACCAAGTTTGCCTACAACACCGCTCTGATGATAGATGCCAGCCTTTGGTGGCATCGCCTCACCCGCAAAGAGGAGTACTTACACGAGGCAACACGGCTGGCACGGTCTTCACAGAGATGCTGGCTGGGTTGGCGTAGCCGGGCTATAGAGGGTTACGCGCCTTTCGTGGTGAAGCTCTGCTCGGCATATCGGCATCTGGCGGAGGTGGTCGGCGACAGTCGGTGGACGGTGCTGATAAGCCTCACAGCGCAATGGGTGAAGTCGCTTCGCTCACCAGAAGGAGACTATCCCGAGGGCTGGTATGCCGAGCGAAAAAACCAGCCCGTGTCGAGCCTGATGGCGCTCGCCTCGGCAGCGTGCTTGTTCTGGCTGATACCCCCGGATGACCGGTAAGCCCTCTAAAAAGCGGGTACAATATAGTGTGCTATTACGTTCATGGAGGCTTCATATCGTGTGGAAGTTTCTGAACAGCTTTACCGGTCTGGCGGTGCTGCTTTTCACCATTGGAGCGTTGGGACTGGTATATGGGGCAGACGCTATTCGCGACCCCGGTCAGCCGCATGACCCGCTGCTGCCCTGGCTGTACTTCGGTGCTGCCATCCTGATGGTGGTCAACGCCATCCTGTCGGTTCGACATTACGAGCACAAGATGAAGGAGCAGGAGCAATCTTCGAAACAAAAGGAGGAGACTCGCAAATGAGCGCGGTGACCTGTGTGGAGTGCGGTAAGCCATTGGAGAAAATCCCTTCTTGGCTGGCTGGAGTGAAGGTGAAGTTCACCTGCGAGGAGTGCCGCACCAAACACCGCACACCGGTGGTGGTTTTGGACGACCTGCCCCCTCTGAGCGATGAGTCTGTCGAGGATATGGATATTATCGAGCGCGAGGAAGGTCTGGAGACTACCTCGCTGGAGGAGCTGGCTCAGGAAGAAGAAAAGGGAGCAGAAGAAGAGGAAGAAGAGGTGTAGTCCGCAATGGGGGGCAGATTGGCCCTGCTGCTCGGTATCCTGTTGCTGCTGTCATCGAGGGCGATGGCAGGTACCGACGATTACCGTATCAGCCCCGGTGACACACTGGAAGTAGCGGTTTGGGGCTACGAAGACCTCTCGCGCACGGTCATCGTACGCCCCGACGGTAATATCTCGCTACCGGTAGTGGGGGAAGTGCGCGCGCAGGGAGCGTCCCCGGATGCGCTGGCACAGAGTATCACTACCTCCCTTTCCCGCTGGGTGAAAAACCCGCGCGTGAGCGTCATCGTCAAATCTTTCGCACAGCATCAGGTTTTCGTGCTGGGTGCAGTGGCTCGCCCGGGCGTCTATCCCCTGCAACCTGGGCTGACCGTTGCGGAAGCCATCGCGCTGGCGGGTGGGTTTGCACCCAACGCTGACCGCGACCACCTCACCGTCCTCCGCAAGCAAGGGGCGCAAGACGTAAAGTTCTCCGTGAGGTTTACCGATAATCTCTCACGAGAGGATTCGGCGGTGCGCTTCGTGCTTCAACCGGGCGATAACCTGATTGTGCCGGAAGCCACCTTTATCATCACCGGTGCGGTGGCGCGTCCGGGAGTATATCCGATAGGCACGCTGCGAAGCATCGAGGAAGCGCTGGCGACCGCCGGAGGCACCTTGACATTCGGAGACCCGTCTCGCGCCGAGGTGCAGGTGGGGGACAAGGTGGAGGTGGTAGACCTGCTCGATGCGAGCGTCCGCCAGCGACCTTTGCAGGCAGGCATGACCATCCGCGTGCCCGAACGCGAGAACACCCTGTTCATCATTGGCGAGGTCGTACGGACTGGGGCATACGGCTGGCAGAAGGGACGCTGCGAAACGCTGATGGACGCGCTCACTGCGGCAGGAGGCCCAACGAGGGAAGCGCGCCTGAACCGAATCGTGGTGAACCGGGGTAACCGCTTCCTGCTTGTCGATGCCACGACGCCGCAGGGAGCGCGCTTCCCGTTGGAGCCGACGGACGTGGTGATAGTGCCCTCGCGCCCTCGACCCAACTATGAATGGACGGCGGTAGTGGGCACTTTGGTGGCGGTCTACTCCGTTTTCCGCCGTTAGCCTTCCATGATAGATATCCACACCCACATTCTCCCCGGCGTTGATGACGGTGTCCCTGACCTGGGCGAGGCGCTACACCTTGCGGAAGATGCCGCTGCGCAGGGCGTGACGACAATGGTGGCTACCCCACATCTCTACTGGGGTGACCGTCCTGCCCTTGGCGCGGCACAGATTCGCGAAGGGGTAGAGCAACTGAACGTCCTGCTGCGGGCGAAGGGCGTGCCGTTAGAGGTAATGCCCGGCTGCGAAATCCCCATTGCTCCCGACTTGCTGCGACGGTTGGAGAGCGATGAGTGGATGTCGCTGGGTGAGGGGACGCGCGTGGTGCTTGTGGAGCCGCTGTGGGAGGACTGGCCTGCCTTCGGTCAGGGGGTCATCAAAGCGATGCTGGACTCGGGCTGGACGGTGGTGCTGGCGCACCCGGAGCGCATACCCGCCCTGCAACGCAACCTGCCGTTGCTGGAAGAGCTGGTGCAGATGGGCGTGTACCTGCAGGTGACTACCGGCTCGCTCATACCGGGCAGGGCTTCGCCAGCGGCAGCGCGATGCGCCTATGAGCTGATGGAGCACCGGCTCGTGGGCGTAGTGGCATCAGACTGCCACGGACTGAACCACCGCCGATGCGACATGGGCGAGGCGGCTGAGCTGATTCGTCGCACGTACGGACGACACGTGGCGCAGATGCTGACAACCGGTGTGCCTCGCGCACTGCTACGCGGTGAAAAGGTTCAGCTGGAACAGGTCTGGAGAAACACCCGGACCGATGAAAGCCGATGGAAACGACTGCTGCGGGCTGTTTTGAGGAGGGAAACTGATGACGGATAAACTGTTTGGCGGGTACTATCCTTTGCTGAAGCAGGCACTTCATGCGAGTGCCCTTCGGCACGAGGCGATCGCGCACAACATCGCCAACGTCAACACCCCGGGATACCGGCGTATCGATGTCTCCTTTGAGGAGTTCCTGAAAGCTGCGCAAGCACCCCCCATGCGTACCACGAATCCGCGACACTATGCCGCGCCGCCCTCCTCGCTGGCGAACCCGCAGGTCGCCCCTGACGAAGATGCCCCGATGCGCCCGGACGGAAACACGGTCGATATCGACTACGAGATGGCGCAACTTGCAGAGAACCAGATACGCTTCCAGGCGTTGAGCCAGCTGATTACCGGACGCTACCAGAGCCTGAAGCTGGTCATTACGGGCGGAGGGAGGTAGTAAGCCATGAGCCTGTTTAACTCGCTGCGCATCAGCGCGTCGGGTTTGACCGCCGAACGATTGCGCCTCGACGTCATTGCCGACAATCTGGCAAACGTCAACACCACGCGCACGGCGGCAGGCGGCCCTTACCGGCGCAAAGTGGCGGTACTGGAGGAACGTCCCGTCGGCTTTGCCGACCTTCTGGGCATTCAGAACGCCCTGATGACCGGACGAGGGGGCGTGCGCGTCGCGGCCATTGCGGAGGATACTTCTCCACCGCAACGCGTGTACAACCCCGGACATCCCGACGCTGACGCCGATGGCTACGTGCTGATGCCCAATGTGAATGTGGTGACCGAGATGGTGGACATGATTACGGCCACCCGCGCCTACGAGGCGAACGTCACCGCCATGAACGCCGCCAAACAGATGGCACTGCGCACCCTGGACATCGGCAGGAACGCATAAGGAGGGGATTAAGGATGGATATTCGGTTAAATACCGTACTGCCGGGCACGACGGGAACCCTGACCAGCGCTTCTCCATCCGAAAATCGCGATGATGCTCCCTCCTTCGCCGAAACGCTCAAGGGTGCTTTTGAGAAGATAAACCAAATGCAGCTCGATTCCGCCGAGCTCGCCCGACAGTTTGCCGCGGGTGAGACCGATGACCTGGTGCGTTTGGTCACGGCGGCGGAGGAAGCCTCTATCGCCCTGCAGCTGGCGGTGCAGGTGCGCAACAAGGTCATCGAGGCGTATCAGGAAATCATGCGGATGCAGGTATAGCCGATGATAGAGCGTGTGCGCGAGTGGTGGCAAACCAGCGACCGCCAGACCCGGCTGATAGCCATCGCCTCGGCGGCGGGGCTGATGGTGGTGATGATAGCCCTCTCCTTCTGGGCGACTCAGCCCGAATGGGATGTGCTGTACACCGGCTTGTCGCCCTCCGACTCGGGGGCTATTGTGGCACGGCTGAAGCAGGCGAAGGTGCCCTATCGCCTGTCGGCAGCAGGCAGCACCATCGAGGTGCCTGCGGACAGGCGCGATGAGATGCTGCTGTCGCTGGCAGCAGAGGGACTGCCCAATCAGGGCACGCTGGGTTACAGCCGTCTGGAGAAACTGGGGTTTGGCACCACGCAGACGGTGGAACAGGAGACCACCCGCATCGCGCACGAGGAAGCCCTGCAAAACACCATCTCCCGACTGCAGCCGGTGGCGGGCGCGCGCGTGCACATCACCCCTGCCATCGACTCCCCCTTCGTTGGAGAGAAGAAGCCTGCCAAAGCGAGCGTGATGGTTGACCTGAAGCCGGGGCAGCAGCTCACCCGTCAGCAGATTGCCTCTATCGTCTTCCTTGTCTCACGAAGCGTGGCAGGTCTGTCTCCAGAGAACGTCTCGGTGGTGGACGAATATGCCAACCTGCTGTGGGACGGTTCGCAGGCTTCAGACATGGCGCCCGGCGTGGCGAGCAACAAGCTGGAACTGGAACGGGCTTATGCAGATACCATCCAGCGACATCTGCAACAGCAGCTCGACGCCGTACTCGGCCCAGGTAAGTCGCGGCTCACCGTGACCGCCGAACTGGACCTCGACCGTGAAGAGGTGAATCAGAAGCAGATTGAGACGGGTCCGGACGGGCAGGGAATTGCCATCAGCGAAACCCGCACTGAGGAGACCGTGCGCGGAGCTGCGCCGCGCGGGGCTGGCGGTGCCGCGGGCACACCCACCTACCCCACCGCGCCGGCAGGCACCCCCGGCGAATACAAGCACTCCTCCACCACCACCAACTATGAGGTAGGTCAGAGCACTATCCATCGGGTGAAGACACCGGGCAGGGTCGTGCGCATGTCGGTGGCGGCGATGATCGATGCCTCGGTGCCGCAGGAGCAGGTGGAGAAAATGCGCACCTTCTTGGAGGGGGCAGTTGGGGCTGACCAGACCGACCCCAACCGCCGTTTCCGTGTGATTGTGGAGAGCATCCCCTTCGACAACACGCTGGCGAAGGAGGCGGAAGCCGCCCGCAAGCAGTTTGCCAGTCGCCAGCTGATAGACACCGCCCTGCGATACCTGCCGCTATTGATGCTGTTCATCGTGCTGCTGTTACTGGCGAAGGCGTTGCGACCGGCGCGCGTGGCACAGACTCCGGAAGGCGTGGTGATGTCGCTGCCGGGTGGTGAGGTGCCGGAGGAGATTGCCGCAGAGGGTGAAGAAGAGGGCGAGGTCGCCGCAGCGGCAGTGCGGAAGAAAACCGCCGAGGGTGGCCTACCCGAAGAAGAGGTGGAGATTACACCCATCCGCGAGCGCGTGGATGTGAATCTGGAAAGCGTCATCCGGCTGGCAGACCAGAAGCCGGAGAAGGTAGCGATGCTGATTAAAGGCTGGTTAGCGGGGGATGAGCGATAATGGCAACACGAACAGCGACACCCTCACTGACTCATCGCCAGAAAGCCGCCATCATGATTGTGGCAATGGGGCCTGATGTGGCTGGGAAGGTGCTGCGTCATCTGGACGAAGACGAGGTGGAGCAAATCACCCTCGAAATCGCACGGATGGGTAAAATCTCGCCGGAGGTGCGTGAAGCGGTCATTGAAGAGTTCCACGAGCTTTGTGTCGCACAGGAGTATATTGCAGAGGGTGGTTTACAGCACGCCCGACAGGTGCTGGAGAACGCCTTCGGTCCCGAAAAGGCGAACGAGCTCATCACCCGCGTCATTCAAGCCATGCAGATTGTGCCGTTCGACTTCATCAAGAAGACCGACCCCAGCCAGCTGTTGAACTTTATTCAAGATGAGCATCCACAGACCATCGCTCTGATTCTGGCGTACCTGCCCCCGAATCAGGCGGCGCAGGTGTTGCAGGGTCTTCCACCCGAGCTGCGCGCCGACGTGGCGCACCGCATCGCCATTATGGACCGTACACCGCCCGACGTCATCCGAGAAGTGGAGAGGGTACTGGAACGCAAGCTCTCTTCCGTTATCTCGCAGGACTTCACCACTGCAGGCGGCGTGAAAGCACTGGTAGAGCTGCTGAACTGGGTGGACCGTACCAGCGAGCGCATGATACTGGACAGCCTCTCCGAGACCAACCCCGAGCTGGCGGAAGAGGTCAAGAAGATGATGTTCGTGTTCGACGACATCGTGCAGCTGGACGACCGCTCCATCCAGGCGGTGCTGAAGGAAGTGGACATGAAGGAGCTCGCGCTCGCGCTAAAGGGTTGCAGCGAGGAGGTGCAGCAGCGCATCTTCAAGAACATGTCCGAGCGCGCTGCCAACATGCTCAAAGAGGACATGGAGTTCATGGGTCCCGTCCGCCTGCGCAACGTGGAAGAGGCGCAGCAGCGCATCGTGGCGATTATCCGGCGCATGGAGGAAGCGGGCGAAATCGTCATCGCGCGGGGTGGCGGCGCAGACGAGATGGTGGTGTAAGCAATGCGCGTGCAGGTGCTTAAAGGCGACCAGATTGGACGCTTCACCCGCTGGGTGGGTACGCCCCTGCATGTGCGGCAGCCGACTGCGGAAGCAGTGGAACCACCGCAACCGACTGGACCGACCCCTGAGGAACTGCTGGCAGAGGCGCGCCGCGTGCTTGCGGAGGCACACCGACAGGCAGACCAGATGCGGCAGGATGCCGTGCGCAAGGGCTATGAGGATGGTTTGCTGATAGGACGAGAAGAGGGACGCCGTGAGTACCAGCAGGCGATAGCCGACCTGCAGGCAGAGTTGCAGAAGCTGGTGGACGCGCTGCTTGCCGAACGGCAGCGACTGTGGGAAGAGATGGAGCCGCAGGTCATCGAACTGGTGCTGGAAATCGCCCGCAAGGTGCTGCGCGAGGAGATACAGGCGCGACGCGAAGCCACCCTGTCCATCATCAAGCACGCCCTTCGGCGCGTCGCGGATACCGAGCAGGTGCGCATCCGCGTGCACCCCGATGACCTGCAAATCGTCCGCGAGCACCGCAACGATTTTCTCGCGGTCTGCGATGGGGTGAGGCAAATCGAGATTGTGGACGACCAGCGCGTGGGCGGCGGAGGTTGCATCATTGAAACACCCGGCGGAACTATCGATGCCTCACTGCGCACGCAGCTACAGTCGGTGGAGAAGGCGTTGCGCGAGAGCGAGCAGGCGGCGTAGGAGAGAGAAGAAGGACAGACGATCATGCCAGATATACTGACCAATCTACCACCGTTGCCAGTGCCAGACCTATCGGCGGCACGCGAGCGATTGCGCCTGCTGGACCCGATCAAGGTACACGGTCGGGTGCAGCAGGTGATTGGTCTCGTGATTGAGAGCGTTGGACCTGCCGCGCGGGTGGGAGAGGTCTGCGAGATACACTTCCAGCGCACGCGCCCTCCTATCCTTGCCGAGGTGGTCGGTTTTCGCCAGAACCGCGTGCTGCTGATGCCTCTGGGCGAGATGGAGGGCATCACGCCGGGCAGTCTGGTGGTGGCAACTGGCATGGTACACAAAGTGCCTGTGGGGGAGTGCTTACTGGGGCGGGTGCTGGATGGGCTCGGCAGACCGATGGACGGGGGGCCACCCGTGTGGAGCGAGGTGCTTTACCCCGTCCACCGCCAGCCGCCGAATGCGCTCGTGCGCAAACGCATCACCGAACCCATCAGCCTAGGCGTGCGCGCGATTGATGGCATGCTTACCGTCGGCAAAGGACAGCGCATCGGTATCTTCGCCGGTTCCGGCGTGGGCAAAAGCACCCTGCTGGGCATGATTGCCCGATACACCAGCGCAGATGTGAACGTCATCGCGCTCACCGGCGAGCGCGGGCGCGAAGTGCGCGAGTTCATGGAGGAAGACCTGAGTGAGGAAGGACTGAAGCGGTCGGTGGTGGTGGTAGCCACGTCAGACCAGCCTGCTCTGCTGCGCATCAAGGCAGCCATGGTGGCGACCACGATTGCCGAGTACTTCCGCGACCAGGGGCTGGACGTGCTGCTGATGATGGACTCGGTCACCCGTCTCGCGCTGGCGCAACGCGAGGTCGGGCTGGCGATTGGGGAGCCGCCCGCCACGCGCGGCTACACGCCTTCGGTGTTTGCACTGCTACCACGCCTGCTGGAACGCGCTGGCACTTCTGACCGCGGCACGATTACGGGGCTGTACACCGTGCTGGTGGAAGCCGATGATATGAACGAACCCGTCGCCGACACCGTACGCGGCATCCTGGATGGACACATTGTGCTGTCGCGTGCACTGGCGCACCGCAACCACTACCCAGCCATCGACGTGCTGGCGAGTGTATCGCGCGTCATGCCCCAGATTACCGACGCGGAGCACCAGCGGGCGGCGGCGCAGGTACGCAAGGTGCTGGCAGACTACGCCGAGGCGGAAGACCTCATCAACATCGGCGCATACCAGCAGGGGAGCAACCCGGATATCGATCACGCCCTGCGCTATATCGGCAAGGTGCGCGCCTTCCTGCAACAGGGCAAGCAAGAGGGTTGCCCGCTGGACGAGACAATCCAGCAGCTGAAGACGCTGTTTGCAGAGTGAGGCGATGCGGCGGTTTGTGTTCTCGCTGCAGAAGGTTCTGGACTACCGGCAACGACTGGAAGAGCAGGCGATACGCGCCTTTGCGGAGGCGCAAGCACAGTTGATGCATGAGCAGGCTGTGTTGCACAAGCTGCTCGTCGAGCGCGAAGAGTGCTTGCGTGGCTCGCACCGCCGTCAGCATCTGGCGGTAGACCTGCTGGCGGTCGAACAGACCTATCTTTCGGCACTGGAGGAGCGCATCGAGCAGCAGCGCGAGCGGGTGATGGAAGCGGAAAAGGTGCTGGAGGAGAAGCGACAGGCTTTGATAGAGGCACAGCGCGAACGCAAAGCCATGGAACGTCTGCGCGAGAAGCAGTACGAGCAGTGGCGTCAGGAGTTGCTGCGCACCGAGCAGAAAGCGCTGGACGACCTGGCGACGGTGCGAGCCGCGCTTGCACCCGGCGTTTTGACGCTGCATCCCGGAGGTGACGAGCGTGAGTAGCCTTTACGCACAGGCAGTGGCTCGAATGCACGCCCTGTGGCAGAGGGTAGAGCAGTTATCCGTCGATGCTCCCACGACCGCGCCTTCCGAGTTCGCCCAGGTATTGCGCGTGGTTCAGCGAGCGACTTCCACCATGTTGCCGACAAGCATCGGCGAATTAATAGCGCGAGTGTCACAGGAGGAAGGCATAGACGAGGCATTGGTGCGGGCGGTGGTGCAGGCGGAATCGGGTGGAAACCCCAACGCGGTCTCTCCGAAGGGCGCGATGGGCTTGATGCAGTTGATGCCGCAAACGGCGCGGGCGATGGGTGTGCAGAACCCCTTTGACCCCGAGCAGAACCTGCGTGGCGGCGTGCGCTTGCTTCGGGGACTGCTGGACGAGTTCGGGGACGTGCGGCTCGCGCTGGCGGCGTACAATGCGGGCGGACCGGCGGTGCGCCAGTATGGCGGTATTCCCCCCTATGCGGAGACCCAGAAGTTTGTGCAGCGCGTGCTGAGCCTGTGGCAGGATGAGCGCTGATGAAGCGGTTGCTGAAGATACTGGTGGTGCTGCTGGTGTTGCTGGGGGTGCCTTACGGGCTGGCGAAGTTTGGGGTGATTCCCGTTGGCAAGCTGACGGCGAAGAACCCTGCCGCGGCGAAGGTGGCACGAATGCTGGGCTTGCTACCCCGCCAGCGAACGGTCAAGGCGGACACAAAGCCATCGGAGCCGCCTTCGCAAGCCGCCCCTGCCCCGCCACCCGTTCGCTCTGTGCCCCCGGCGAGCCAGAATCTGCCATCGCCCACCCCTGTTCAATCCCCGTCACCGGACGACGCGAGCCGTCAAATCGGCTGGCTGGCAAAGGTATACGAAAACATGGAGCCGGAGGAAGCAGTGAGCATCCTCGAGAAGATGAGCGACCGCGAGGTGATACCGCTGTTGCGCCGCATGAAGCAGCGTCAGGTAGCGCAAATCCTTGCGCTATTACCGCCCGACCGCGCCGCCCGCCTCTCCAAAACGCTGATGGTGCAGCGATAGGCGGTTCCATATTCCCCTAGCTTCAGGTATAATAGAAACATGAACCCCTTCCCCGGCATGAACCCATATCTGGAGCGGCACTGGCGGGACGTGCACGCCAGGCTCATCGTGTACGCCTGCGATTCCCTGCAGGCGCAGCTTCCCGAGGGACTGGTTGCTCGCATTGAAGAGCGGGTGTATGTGGACTACCCTCGTGAGAGCATCACCCGGCTCATCTACCCCGGCATCCGCGTGTCCGAGCTTCGCCAGCCCGCTCCAGCTTCATCGGCAGGCACCGCGACCGCTGTTCTCGAAGCAGTGGATATCAGCACTCGCATTATCGTGGAGGAAGAAGAGATTCCCATTGTGGAGACCTATATTGAGGTGGTGGACCCAGCAGGCGGGCTGGTGATTACAGTCATTGAGGTGCTGAGCGTTTCTAACAAGGTGCCTGGAGTGGGACAGGATGTGTATCGCAGCAAGCAGAGGGGACTGCTGGAGGCAGGGGTTAATCTCGTGGAGATCGACCTGCTGCGCACCGGGCAGCGGGTGGTCAGCCTGTCGCCGACGAGCCTCTTGCAGTTTGTGAACGTGCCTTATCTGGTGTGCGTGTTCCGAAGCTGGCAACCCCGCAAACGTGAGGTGTATCCCATCGCGTTGAACCAGCCGTTGCCAAAGATAGCGGTGCCGCTGCGCCCCAGCGATGCTGACGTGGTGCTGGATTTACAGCAGCTACTGAATCGCTGCTACGAGGTCGGTCGCTACGACCAGCTGATTAACTACTCCCACGACCCCGATCCCCCACTGGATGCCGAGGGCATGAACTGGCTCCATCAGATTCTGGTGGAGAAGGGATTGCGGAAACCCGCTAACGGTTAGCCGTTCCAAGCCCGTTCCATCATCCGGTAGCCCACAGGGTCGTGCTTCGCCAGTTCGTCGTGGGTAAATGGGTAGAAATCGTTCTTGCCGAAGTAGGCTTCCGACAGCTCGGCGAAGTACTCCTGCACGTTGGTGCTGGCGTATGCTTTTTGCTTTCCACCGCGAACATACTCCACCTGGTCGTACAGCCCGCGTCGCATGGCATGCTGATAGGCAATCAGCACCATCCGGTTCTCGTACCCCAGCACCTGATGGTGATAGGCGTGAGCCAGTTCGTGCAACAGCATCCACGGCTGTTCCCCGCGCGACCATCTGACGAAGTTGCGGGCATTGTTGATTTCCACGCTCCCCGCTTTTTCGGGGTTGTAGCCGTGTTCGCGCAACCACTCGGCGGAAGGATGGTACTCCGCCGCACCGCGGGGGTTATTCTCCCACTCCAGCCAGATACGCACCCGACGCAGTACCTGCAGTGGTTGAGAGGGTACCGCGCGAATTATCTGGCGAACCTGCGCATTCAGCTCTCGCAAAGCCTCCTTTGCCTCCGTCGGGTGCATCAACACCTCGCGATGCACCAGTACGCGGAAGCCGCCGATGTCGCGCAAAACGTATGTGCTAACAGGCTGGTTCAGGTCCCGCGCGGGTGATTGATCGTGGAATGTCATACCTTCTCCCTCTGTCCCAGTGCGTTTTCCAGCAGGTCAAACATATCCGCCAAAGCGACGAGCGGCGAGCTGTTGCCTGCCAGGGATAACCGCACTCCTTCGCCCGTGAACTGATGTTGTCGATACACGTGCGTGAGCGCACGCACCGCCTGCGGGGTCAGGCGAACATGAGCGGCAAACCGGATGTTCGCCCACTGCCTGTCCGCTTTCACCTCCGCGATGCCGATACGCGCCGCCTGCAGGCGCAGCCGCAGCAGCCACAGCGCGTTCTGCACTACCTCTGGCAGCGGCCCGAAGCGGTCACGCAGTTCCGCCTCGATCTCCGTGACATCCTCCAGCTTGCGCACCGCCGCCATCTTTTTGTAGAAGAAGATGCGCTGCGACTCGTCGGCGATGTAGCTGGTGGGGATGTACACGTTCACTGGCACATCCACCGGCGGCAGGTAGAAGGTCTCCTCCGGCTGACCGCGCAGTTCCCGGATGGCTTCCGCCAGCATCTCGGCGTACAGTTCGAAGCCCACCGAGACCATCGCACCGTGCTGTTCCGCGCCCAGCAGGTTGCCCGCGCCGCGAATCTCCAGGTCGCGCATCGCCAGTTTCAGCCCAGACCCCAACCCTGCGAACTCGCGCAGGGCGTTCAGGCGTTGCTGGGCGCGTTCGTCCAGTTTGGCGTCGTTGCGGTAGAAGAAGTAGGCGTACGCCTGGCGGTCGCTGCGCCCCACTCGCCCGCGCAGCTGATAGAGTTGTGCCAGGCCCAGCCGGTGTGCCCGCTCCACAATCAGCGTGTTGGCGTTGGGCACGTCCAGTCCGTTCTCGATAATCGTGGTGCAGACCAGCACGTCGAAGTCGTGGTGGTAAACGCCCAGCATCACCTCTTCCAGCTCGTCATCGGGCATTTGTCCGTGCGCCACGCGGATTCGCGCGAAAGGCACCAGCTCCTGCACATGCTGCGCCACATGATAGATGCTCTGCACGCGGTTATGCACGTAGTACACCTGCCCGCCACGCTCCAGCTCGCGCAGGATGGCTTCGCGCACCACATCGTCATCATAAGGGCGCACGATGGTGCGGATGGGCAGCCGTCCGAAGGGCGGGTCATTGATGACGCTCATCGAGCGCAGTCCGCCCAGTGCCATGTGCAACGTGCGTGGGATGGGGGTCGCGGTCAGGGTCAGCACGTCCACCTGTGTGCGCAGGCGTTTCAGATGTTCTTTCTGAGCCACGCCGAAGCGCTGCTCCTCATCCACCACCAGCAAGCCGAGATTGTGGAACTGCACATCTTTTGAAAGCAATCGGTGCGTGCCGATAACCACATCCACCGCCCCCACGCGCAGTCCTTCCACCACCTCTTTTTGCTCTTTCGGGCTGCGGAAGCGGTTTAGCAGCTCCACACGGATGGGGTAAGCGGCGAAGCGTTCGCGGAAGGTGTTATAGTGCTGCGCGGCAAGCACGGTCGTGGGGCAGATGACCGCTACTTGCTTGCCCTCCATCACCGCCTTGAACGCGGCGCGGATGGCGACCTCCGTCTTGCCGAAGCCCACGTCGCCGCAGATGAGCCGGTCCATCGGCTTGCGACTGCCTTCCATGTCTCGTTTCACTTCCAGAATGGCGCGCCGCTGGTCGGGGGTCTCCTCATACGGAAACGCCGATTCCATCTCCTGCTGCCACGGGGTGTCGGGGCTGTAGGGCGGGCGTTCGGCAGCCTCTCGCGCGGCGTACAGGCGGATAAGCTCTTCCGCCATCTTGCGTGCCTTTGCCTTCGCACGTCGCTTGGTCAGCGCCCACTCTGAACCGCCGAGTCGGTGAATCTCAGGCGGGTTGTCCTCTGAACCAATGTACTTCTGCAGGCGGTCAATCTGGTCGGTAGGAACCAGCAGCATGTCGGGCGGGGCATACTGGATGAGCAGGTAGTCGCGCCGCACGCCAAGCACCTCGCGCTGCGTGATGCCTCGATAGATGCCGATGCCGTGATGGATATGCACCACGTAATCGCCCGGACGCAGGTCTAAGATGGAGGAGAGCGGGATACCTTCGTGAACGCGGCGGCGCAGGATGCGTAAACGGCTCGCCCCAAACAGCTCGGCGTCGGTGAGGACCACCAGCCGCGCCTTCTCCCACAGGAAACCGCTGGACAGGCGGGCATGAACCACTGCCAGTGCGCCCTGCTCGCCCTCCGTGGGGATGCCAGTGGGGAACAGTCCGTGCTCTTCCAGAATCTCACTGACCCGATGCGGCTGCTCGGTAGCGACAATCACCACGCAATGGCTCTGTAGCCAGTTGCGGATGGTGCCCATCAGCGCAGGTAGCTGCCCCCGATAGCCGGGCAGGGCGCGGGCGTTCAGTTCCTCCTCTTTCACCTTTGGCAGTAGTTCGCGGGGCGACGGGATACTGCTGACGGCAAGCCATTGTCGGTTCTGCAAGATGTGTCCCAGCACAGTAGGGAAATCGTCCGGCTGCGGGACCGCCATCGGCACGGTTTGCCACAGCTTCTCCAGCGGTAGCATCTCACCACGCTTCACGCGGTGCGCCAGCACATCCAGTGTATCGCGGCTGGACTGGTGGTAGACGGTTTGCGTCTGCAGCAGCTCTTCCACCACCAGCAGGCAATCGGACGGCAGATATTGCAGGGCATCGACGCCTGGGTGCAGCAGCACAATGTAGTGTTCCAGCCGTTCAAACGCCACACGGTTTTGCAGGCGCAACAGGTCGTCCTCGACACGCTGACGCAGGGCATCGGGAGCGCGCTCGTTGCCTTCCTGAATCAGGTCTTGCAGCGTCTCGTCCAAAAGGTGCTGCAGTCTGCTTACAGCACCTTCCACATCCGCCGCGCTCCAGAGTACCTCACGGGCAGGGGTAACTACGCACTCACTCAGGTGTCCCGACGCGCGCTGCGAATCGGGGTCGAAGGGTTGCAGGCGGTCAATCTCATCCCCGAAGAATTCTAACCGTACCGGTTCATCGGCATGGACAGGGAAGATGTCCAGAATGCCACCGCGTCGGCTGAACTGTCCGCGCTGCGCGACCATCTCTTCTCGCTCGTAGCCCAGCTCCACCAGCCGGCGCACCAGCCAGTCCATGTCGACCACATCGCCTTTGCGCAGGGTGAAAGTCGCTTCGCGCAGGGCGTCGGGGGGCAGAGTGGGTTCCAGCAGGCTCTGTGCGGTGGCAATTAGCACTCGCGCCTGACCAGTAGCCACCTTCCACAGCGACTCGATGCGACTGCCAATCAGGTGAAGGTCGGGTGGCGTGTCCTCAAACAGCTCGCCGAGCATGGAGGGCAACACTACTACTTGCGATTCGGGTACCCCCATCGCCGCAAGGTCTGCTGCGAGCGTCTTCGCTCTCTGCTCATCGGCGACAAGCACACACCAGAGGGCATTTTGTTCGTCCATCGAGGCGGCGATGAGCAGCGGGAGAAGGTTGCCTGATACGTCGGTAAACTCGGTGCGATGCGATTGGGGCGAGAGCAGATGAGCGAAAGCACGCACGCCGGGTAGCGCGCGGATGGATGACCGCACCTCTTGCAGGCGAGCAACGTCCATAAGTGCCGCATCCATTATACCCTATTCAGGGATGTCGTGACGGGTGTAAGGCGGTTGTGCTATACTTTCTGTGGAGGTGGTAAAGATGGCACTGCCGCAGGTACTGGAACAGCAACAGGAAACGAAGCGGCTGCGCTGGGAGGAATACGTGCAGATGCCTCCCGCTGGTGAGCGCGCGGAGATAGAGGACGGGGAGGTGATACCTTTGGCGGGAGCTTCGTGGCGACATCAATCTGTACTGGGGGCTTTGTACCGGCTTTTAACGAGTGACCCATGGGTGCAACAAATTGGCAAAGTCATGCTGGCACCATTTGACGTTGTGGTGAGTCGCGAGCCTCTGCGTGTGCGTCAGCCCGACCTGTTCTATGTCCGTTCCGAGACAATCGGCGAGTTGAGGGAGCTAGAACTCTTGACCCGCCTGGAGATTGCTCCAGAAATAGTCATCGAGGTGGTTTCGCCGCACGATACGGTGGAGCAGCTAAATGCGAAGTTGCGCGATTACCATACGCTGGGCGTGCCGGAGGTGTGGCTGGTGGATTTGACACCCAACCACGTCTTTGTACTCACGCGTGAAGAGGAGGACTGGCACTGGCATCAGCCCGTGTCGGGCGAAGAGGTCATCCCCTCCCAGCAGCTGCCGCAGGTGCAAATTACCGCAAAAGCGGTTTTTAACGGATAGCCCCTTTTGCAGTCGTCTCTCACGGTTGTGCTATACTCTTGGTGGAGGTGGTGAAGATGGCACTGCCGCAGGTATTGGAGCAGCAACGGGAAACGAAGCGGTTGCAGTGGGAGGATTACGTGCAGATGCCTCCCAAGGGCGAACACGCCGAGATTGTGGACGGAGAGGTGGTACCGTTGGCAGGAGCTTCCGCAAAACATCAGCAAGTAGTTGTTCGTCTGTGCGCGTTGCTGTACGCCGATGAAGCCTTGCGTCGGCAAGGTGCCATCCTGACCGCACCCTTTGATGTTGTCATACGACGGGAGCCGCTGCGCGTGCGACAGCCCGATGTGTTGTATGTACGCTACGAGAAACTGGGTGGTGTGCAGGCACTGGATACACTGGCGCGCTTAGAAGTTGCCCCCGATGTGGTGGTCGAAGTACTCTCTCCAAACGATACGCTGGAGCATCTGCACGCGAAGCTGGAAGACTACCACGCTTTGGGCGTGCCGGAGGTGTGGCTGGTGGATTTGACACCCAACCACGTCTTTGTACTCACGCGTGAAGAGGAGGACTGGCACTGGCATCAGCCCGTGTCGGGCGAAGAGGTCATCCCCTCCCAGCAGCTGCCGCAGGTGCAAATTACTGCCAGAGCCGTGTTTGAGGGGTAGGCGCTACAGCTGAACCACCATCTTGCGAGCATCGCCTTCTGGCAGCAGAATGAGCCCTTCGCGCTCTGCCCTCGCCTGCGCTCCTTCTACTGATCGCACAGCAGGGATATTGCGCAGCAACACTCGCCAGCGACGGGTATCACCCTCGGCACGGAACGTTACCTGATTGCCTGTGCGCGTGGTATGCAGCACGAGAGCGGTCCTTCCCGTCGCGGTCGGCACAACGGTTTGAACAGTCGCGCCATCGTCCAGTTCAAACACATGGAAAGTAACGCCGTCCACATAGTCGTAATCGGGGCGATTGTCTATCGAACCTGCTGGCAGCACGGAGTTCGGTCGCACCAGGAGCGGCAGGCTGAAGAAGTCGTGTTGCTCGCGCACCCAGCGTCCGCCTTCCACCACCCGTCCGCTGAGCAGATTCGTCCATCGTCCGGCGGGTAAATAGTAATCCACCCACCCATCCGGCGAGAAGACAGGCGCAACCAGCAAACTCGGGCCCAGCATATACTGCCTGTCCAGCGTGTCGCAGCCGGGATCGGTGGGGAACTCCACAAACATAGCACGCATCATAGGAACACCCGTCTCATGCGCCTCGCGAGCACACTGGAACAGGTAGGGCATCAGGCGACACTTCAGCCGCGTAAAGAAGCGCAGCACGTCTACGGCTTCCTCGTCGAACAGCCAGGGCACGCGGTAGGAGCTGCTGCCGTGCAGCCGGCTATGGGAGGAGAGCAATCCGAAGGCGCACCAGCGTTTGTACAGGTCGGCGGGAGCGGTGTCCACGAAGCCACCGATGTCGTGACTCCAGAAGCCAAACCCGCACAGGCTCAACGAAAGCCCGCCGCGAAGGCTCTCTGCCATCGACTCATAGGTAGCAGTACAGTCCCCGCCCCAATGGACGGGAAACTTCTGCCCGCCTGCCGTCGCCGACCGCGCAGTTTGTCCTTGAACCACTGACGTGCCTCGGGGTTGGTGAAGTCCACAATCCCCATGCCAGCCTGCCAGAGGTCAGTCTGCCACACGCTGCCGTCGGGGCGTTTGAGCAGGTATCCGCGCTCCATGCCCTCCTCAAACAGATGCGAACGTTGGGCGATATAGGGGTTCATCCACACGCAGATGTGCAAACCGCGCTCCTTCAGGCGGCGTAGCATCCCCGCCGGGTCGGGGAAGACCCGTTTGTCCCATACGAAATCGCACCAGTGAAACTCACGCATCCAGAAGCAGTCGAAGTGGAACACGCTCAACGGGATGTCGCGTTCCGCCATCCCCTGAATGAACGAAGTGACCGTCTGCTCATCGTAGTCGGTGGTGAAGGAGGTGCTGAGCCACAGCCCAAACGACCACGCCGGGGGCAAAGCGGGGCGCCCTGTCAAAGCGGTATATCGTGAGATAACGTCCTTCGGTGTCGGTCCGTAGATAAGGTAATACTCCAGATACTCGCCGGGCACGCTGAACTGCACGCGCTCCACGTTTTCGGACGCAACCTCAAAGGAGACTTTCTCCGGGTGTGCCACGAACACGCCATAGCCCCGATTGGTGAGATAGAAGGGGATATTCTTGTAGGCGATTTCGGTGGCGGTGCCGCCGTCCTCGTTCCACATCTCCACGACCTGCCCGTTCTTAACGAAAGGAGTAAAACGCTCACCCAGTCCGTAAACGCACTCGCCCACGCCCAGCCCCAGCTGTGCCACCATAAACCGCCCGTCGGGGGTATCCATATAGGCGATGCTCTTCGCGCCTGAAGTGGTAATCCGTTTCTCGCCGTCGCGGAAGTCTAGCAGCCACTCGCCCTCTGTATGCACGCGCGCGGTCAGTTGACCGGTGGTCAGAGTCACGAATCCCGCACCCTCTTCTATCCGCACCGCAGGAAGCGGCAATTCTTGCAGTTCGAAATGCGGAGGGCGCACCGGCGTGCCTTCGTGATGCCAGATTTGCACACGTATCACGTTCTCGGTTGGCGAGGAGAGCTTGACTGTCAGCAGCGGTGTGTCGAGCGTTGCCACCCGAGTGGTCACCCACTTATCGGGCGCGTACAGAGTCAGTGACCTGTCGTCGTGTTCGAAGTCATGAACATGCACCGCGTAGTGGGGCGTGACGCCCTCACGCATGAGCCAGACGCCTCTGGAAAACTTCATCGCAGCACCTCCAGCCCAAAGATTACGCCTTTCAGGCGGGCAATCCTGCGGGGAAGTGTGCGTCCGCGACTTTCAATCGCGGGCACTGATGGGGCGGTTTATCAGACTGCTCCGGCTCTTCGCTTGGATTTTTGGTATAGAACGGTTATAATTCGATATGCTAAACAATCTCTTGCGTTCAGGAGGAACGTCGATGTCCTTTCCGTTGCCGAGCGAAAGCGATGTGCAGTTTTACCGGGAAAACGGATACTGGATTGCCCCCAAGATTCTCTCCGACGAGGAGCTGGACCTGTTGCGCGAGCATCACGCGAAGGTCATTGCAGGTGAGTACCACACCCAGCGTCCCCCGTGGAGCCGCAACATCGAGCCCGGACAGCCCCTGGACCGAATCGTCAAAATCGACAACAGCTACTGGAGCGACTCGGTCATTGCGAAGGCAGTACTGCATCCCCTCATCGGTAAGATGGCGGCTCGGCTAACCGGCGCAAAGGGCATTCGTCTCTGGCACGACCAGCTGCTGTACAAACCGCCAGACACGGGCGCACGCGGCAACGTGGGTTGGCATCAGGACTATGGCTACTGGCAGTGTGCGGAGCCTGCCGAACTGCTCACCGCGTGGCTTGCGCTGGACGATGTCACCGAAGAGAACGGCTGTATGCAGGTGGTACCTGGCAGCCACAAATGGGGACTTATCCCCGAAGGCAACTTTTTCGAGCAAGATTTGGAAAAGCTGCAACAGCGCATCGAGCAGGTCACCGGGCAAACCTGGCGCACGGTGAAATGCGAGATGCCTGCTGGTGCGCTGAGCTTCCATCATTGCCTGACCATTCACGGTAGCGGCCCCAACCGGAGTCAGCGTCCGCGCCGCTCGTGGGCAATCCACCTGATGCCTGACGGCACGCGCTATCGTGCCGGAACCCCCAGTGATGGACATATGAACGTGTATCTGCTGGGTGGCAAGCATGGTGACCCCTTCGCTGGTGCATATTTCCCGCTGCTCTACCGTGAAGGGGAACACGGCAACGTGTGGGAGACCGTCTCGTAAAAAAGACCTCCCGCACAAGCGGGAGGTCATGAGGGGCTAAGGAGTGGCTGTTTTAGTCGACGACCTGGGGTTCGCGCACGGGTACCCTCCCCTTCGGGTAGACGCCCCTCCGGAATATCGTGCGCGCGATCCAGTTGCCCATGTCATCGAACACCGTGTAAACGCAGGGGATGACCACAAGGGTCAACAGCGTGGATAACAGCAATCCCCCGATGACGGCGATGCCAAGCGGCGCGCGGAACTCTGAACCGCGCCCAATCGCCAGCGCGGTGGGCAACATGCCGAACACCATGGCAAAGGTCGTCATCAGGATGGGGCGCAATCGGGTAGGACCGGCTTCCAGTAAGGCTTGCAGTCGCGGCAAACCGCGGCTGCGCAGGGTGTTGGTGTAGTCCACCAGCAGGATGGCGTTCTTGGTGACCAGCCCCATCAGCATGATGATGCCGATCATGGATACGATGTTCAGCGAGTTGCCGGTGATAATCAGCGCGAGCAACGCGCCGATCATCGCCTGCGGCAGGCTCAGCATGATGGTCAGCGGCATCAGTAACGACTCGAACAGCGCCGCCATCAGCATGTACACCAGCACGATTGCCAGCAGCAGCGCCTGTCCTAAGTAGGCACCTTCTTCCTGCTGGAACTGTATCTCGCCGGACCACTTCAGCTGCACGCCGGGCGGGGGCAGGTTGGCTTTCGCCAGCGCATCGTCGATGACCAGCTGCATGTTGCCGGGGGCATAGCCCGGCTTGAGATACGCCGAGAAGGTCACCAGACGCTGCCGGTTCTTGCGGTCGATCTTGGTGGGTCCAGAGGTCATCTCCACCGCCGCCACATCCGACAGACGCACGGGACGCCCGTTGAAGTAGCCGATGACCAGACTGCTGACGGTGTCGATGTTCTGGCGTTGCTCCTTTAGCAACTGTACGCGGATGTCGTACTCTTTACCTGCCTCGCGGTACTTGGTATCGGTATTGCCTTCGATGTAGGTGCGCAGGGCAGAGGCGACCTGCGCTACACTCATACCGACCGATGCCGCTTTTTCGGGGTCTACGCGCACCTGCAGCTCGGGCTTACCCAGCTTCCAGGAAATGTCGGGGTCTACGATGCCCTCGATGGGCGACACCACCGCCATTACTCGCTCGGCAGTACGCACCAGCAGCTCGGTGTCCTGCCCGGTCAGCTCGATCTGTATCGGTGCCCCTGCCCCGCCGCGAAAACCCGATAGCGCGTTCACTTTGATCTTCGCGCCGGGGATAGTGCCGATTTGCCGGCGGATTTCGTCGGCGATTTCGGAGCTTGGGCGGGTGCGCAGATAGTGCTGCTTCACCCAGGGCATCCAGCCTATCAGTCTATCGCCCAGAGACTGCTTTTCGGCACACGTTACCTGCAGCTCCCCGTACTGCGCCCCGCGTCCACCCGTACCGAGAAAGCCCGCGGTGGTATTGCCGATGCTGGTGAAGACGCTTTTCACGTCACGTCGAATGGAGGGGGTACTGTAAATTGCCTCCTCGATGCGCGTGAGCACGCGGTCGGTGGCGGCGAGTGAAGTGCCTGCGGGCATCTCCACCGAAATCTGGATGACGCCCTGGTCCTGGTCGGGGGCGAAGCGGAAGGGAAGCAGTGGTCGCCCCACCGCGCTACCCAGCAAGCCCGACAGGAAAAACGCACCTGCCATGATAAAGGTGCCCCATCCCGCCACAAAAAGCGGTTTGCGGTTGCTGCGCCATACCAGCGCGAGCAGCCAGAACAGAAAACCAAATATCGCCGTGAAGCCCGCAAAGGAGGCGGCGGGCAGGATAAACTTCTTGCCCACCAGTGAGCCCGCAATCACCAGCAGGATGCCGATGAGCAAGCCGTTGCCGATGCCGATGACCAGCCAGCGGCGGTGTAATGCCCTCTCCAGAATGCCGCGATAGATTCTGTCCAGTGCATGGTAGAAGCGGTCAAACACCGCGAACACCCCGCGTTTTGCTTCCACCTCCTCGCCCATGCGGAACCAGCGCGACGCCAGCATCGGCGTCAGTGTGAACGACACCAGCAGCGAGAAGAGGGTGGCGGTGGCGACAGTGATACCGAACGCCCGGAAGAACTGCCCCACGATGCCCCCCATGAAGGCAATAGGCACGAACACCACCACGTCCACCAGAGTGATGGTAATCGCCGCCAGACCGATTTCGGAACGCCCGTTCAACGCGGCTTCGGCCGGCTCCTCGCCGTGTGTGAGATGACGGAAAATGTTCTCCAGCACCACGATGGAGTCGTCCACCAGAATGCCCACCGCCAGCGACAGCGCCAGCATGGTCATGGTGTTCAGGGTAAATCCAAAACCGTACATCACCAGAAACGTGCTGACGATGGAGGTGGGTATCGCCAGTGAGACGATGAACGTGCCGCGGATGTTGTGCAGGAACAGGTAGACGATGGATACCGCGAGGAATATCGCCAGGAACAACGCCACGCGCAGGTCGGTCAGGCTCTCCAGCACGAACTTGGACTGGTCCTGCGTGAGCACGAATTCGATATCGCTGGGAAGCTCTTGTTTCAGACGCTCGATCTCTTTCTTGACCCCTTCGCATACCTCCACCGTGTTGGCATCGGCGGCTTTGGTGATAATGACGGCGACGGTGTTGCGCTGATTGACACGTGCGCCCTCGGTGCGCTCTGCCACATCATCTTTCACCTGGGCTATGTCGGAAAGGTGTATCACGTTCGGGGCGCCCATAGGGTTCATGCGGTTGGTGACGGGAATGCGCACGTTGCGTATCTGGTCCAGGTTTTCGAACTCGCCCACCACGCGGATGGCGTACTCCCGCCGCTGCTCTTCGATGCGACCGCTGGGGACGTTGAGATTCGCCACCTGCAATGCCTGCACCACCTGCATGATGTTCAGCCCATAGGCGTCCAGGCGTCCCTGGTCCACCTCCACGCGGATTTCGCGCCTGTCCCCACCCACCACGGTAACGGAAGCAACGCCCGGCACCCGCGCCAGCCGGTTGCTGACGATCTCCTCTGCAATGTAGCGCAGCTGTTTGCTGGGGCGGTCGCTGGACATGCCGTAGTAGAGCACCGGGAAGGCGTTGATGTCCAGTTTGGATATAGACGGTGACAGCGCTTCGCGCGGCAAGGAGGCGCGGATGGCATCCACCTTCTCCCGCACGTCGGCAGCTGCCCGGCTGGAATCGATGCCTAGGTTGAACTCAATGGCGACCAGCGAGATGCCTTCTTGAGAGACCGAGGTGACGTTCTTGACGCCATTGATACCGTTCACCGCGTCCTCAATCGGTTTGGAGATGAGCGTCTCCACCTCGCGCGGACCTGCACCCGGATATACCGTCACCACCGTGACGAACGGAAAGTTCACGTTCGGGTTCAGCTCCACGCGCATCTTGCTCGCCGCCGTCCAGCCGAGCACCGCCAGCGCGGAGAAAACCATCAGGATGAAAACCGGACGCCGTATTGCGATACTGGTTAACCACATACTCGCTTCTCCTCCTGCCAGGGTCTAAGAGCCACCAGACGTAGCGGCTTCCGCTGTCTGCAGCTGCTCGACGCGCACCTTATCGCCGTCACGCAGGTTTTCCTGTCCCTGCACCACCACCTGCGCCCCGACGGGCACACCGCGTACCTCGGCGTTCGTGCCGTTGATATAGCCGGTCTGCACTGCTATCCGTCGCGCAACGCCCTCCTTCACCACGAACACCACTCGTTTGCCGTCCTGAGTGAGCAGTGCGTCCTTCGGAATCAGCACGACGTTGCGGTGCACATCTACCAGTATCTCGCCACGCGCAAACATCTGCGGTTTGAGCAGACCGTCCTCGTTGCGCATATCCACGCGCACGATGAAGTCGCGCGAGCCTTCGGAACCGACCGGGTAGATCCGGCTCACCACGCCGCGGAACGTCTTGCCCGGATAGGCATCCACTGTGACGGTAACTGGCTGTCCCACCCGCACGTAGCGTACCTCCGTCTCGGAAACGCGCGCTTCGAAGAAGATGGCGTTCAGGTTGACTATCCGCAAGAGTGGCGTGCCAGCCCCTGCCATTTGCCCGGGTTGGGCGGCACGCATCGCCACGGTGCCGTTAATCGGAGAGCGAATGAACGCGCTCTCGTACTGCTGGCGGGCGTAGAACAGACCCGCTTCCGCCTGCGCCACCAGTGCCTTTGCCGCGTTGACTTCATCCTGGCGCACGCGCAGCTGCAGGTCTCCGGTACGAGCCAGACGCACTGCCTCTTCCGCCTGTTTGACCAGCGCCCGCTGAGCGTCAATCTCTTCCTGGCGCGGACCTTCCTGCACCAGGCTCAGCTGCTCCTGTGCCGTGCGATACTGCGCCATGGCGATGTCGTAGGCGGTCTGTGCGGCATCCAGCTGCTGTTTGGAAACGGCGTCCTGCTGATACAGCCGGCGCACCCGTTCCAGATTCGCCTGAGCGTTTTCCAGATTCGCCTTCGCCGAGGCGACCTGTTGCTCTACCTGCTGGCGCTCCTGTCGGCGTGCTCCCGTCTCCAGTGCCCTCAGGCGAGCCTTCGCGGCTTCCAGCGCGGCTTCTGCCTGACGCAGGCTGGTCTCGTTCTGCGTCGGCTGCAGCTCGAGAGCGGTCTGTGCCTGCTTCAACCGGGCCCGCGCCGATTTCAACGCCGCTTCCGCCTGGCGTAACTGCGCCTCGAGGTCTTTCGTGTCCTGCTGCACCACCACCTGTCCGGCTCGCACCGAATCGCCTTCCCGCACGAAGACGCTGGCAATCTTGCCCGGTATCTTCGCGGAGAGCACCACATCGTCCAGTGACTGCAACGAGCCGGTCACCGAGATGGTAAATGGGATGTCGCCTTCGCGCGCGCTGACCACTGTCACAGCGGTTGCAGGAGCTGTTGCCTGCTGAGCCATCTGGTTGGGAGCGCGTCTCCCGCATCCGTTCAACGCCCCTGCCGTTACCAGCAACGCGAGGCTGTAAATAACCGCTTTCCTGTACACTGCCATGCCCCTCCTTCGCTGAAGCGCGAAATGGTGTGAAAGGTGTTCACTACTGCATCTGTGCATATCTGCCCATCGCTTTCTCGAGGCGTGCCCACGCCACGCGCAGGTCATATCGTGCATTGACGAGGTTCTGTTCTGCCTGCGTATAGGCAAGCTCCGCATCGCTCAATTCCAGCTGGTTCGAAACGCCCGCCTCGTACCGCAATCGCGCCACGCGCAGGCTTTCGGTCGCCGCCTGCAACCCCTTTTCTGCCGCCGACACCTTTTCCCGCGCTTCCTGCAGACCCAGGTAGGCGTTGCGTACCTCCAGCGCGATACCCTCACGCACGTTCTCAATGGTAATCTTGGCTTTGTCCACATCCGCGCGGGCTTGTTCGACGCGCCCCTGTGTCTGACCGCTGTCCCAAATCTTAAACTGCACGGCGGCAATGGTGGTAAAGCTGGACTCACGAGGCTGGAAGGTAGAGGTCTTCAAGTTGAAGTCCCATTGCCCCCGCACGACGACGGTGGGCAGCTGGTCGCGCTTCGCGGCGGTAATCTGTTTTTCCGCCAGCGAGATGCCCAGGTTCGCCTGAATCATCTCCGGGCGTTTGGCAAGCGCTTCCTGCAGATACTGATTGAAGTCGGCTGGCTCGGGCACCTGCTCTTCAACGGGAAGCAGTTCCACAGGCTCGTCCACGCGCCTGCCCAGCACGTTGTTGAAAGCGGACTTCGCCAGCTGCAGGGCATTTCGTGCTGTAATCACCGCCTGTTGTGCTGCTGCCACAGCGGCATCCGCACGCATCACATCCAGCTTCGGGCTAACACCGGCGTCCACCGCCGCTTGCGCCAGCCTCCGTCGCACCTCTGCGTTTTGCAGCGCTTCTTCGGCGACTTTGACCAGTTCCTGCGCCCGCAACACATCATAAAAAGCTTGTTTCACCTGCAACACCACTTCGTTGCGCGTGCGCTGCACATCCAGATTAGCAATGCGGGAATACAGAGAAGCCGCGTCCGTTGCCGTGCGCACCACTCCACTGATATCCACCAACTGGCTCAGGCTCACGGTGGCTGTGCCGGAATCGATGGGCTGAATCTCGATCTCGTTGAAAGTGAAGGTACCGGTGATCGGGTCGAACGAGGGAAACTTCGCCTTCGGCACGCGGTCGAGGCGGCGGTAGTTTGCCGATACATCCAGTTGAGGTAGTCCCGCGCCTTTTGCTTCGCGCACACGGGCATTGGCTTTACGCTCGTCCTGTAACACGCTGCGCAGGCTGCGGCTGTTCTGCAGCGCGATGCGGATGCTGTCCTGAAGGGTTAGCGCGGACGGTTGCTGCTGCGCCAGCACACCTCCCGATAGCACCAGAACCAACCATACTGCACAGGAGCGAAACACTTTCACTCGCTATCACCTCCTGATTGTCCAAACTGGCTTTCCAGTCGTTCGACCTCTCGCTGGAACATCTCCAGAAACTCCCGTACGGACTGCATCTTAAAGGCGATGAAGCCCGCATACATCGGGTGACGCATGATGATGAGCTTGTCACCGGGTTCGATGCCCAGTTCGCGCCGCGCTTCCGCGGGTATCACTATCTGCCCTCGTTCGCCAACGGTAACCATTCCGTAAGTGGCTTCTTCCAGGCGGCCCTCGCCTTTTCCATGCATTGCTCTACCCCCTGCATATCATGTAAATCATGTAAATCATGCATCGGCAACATTATACCTGCGCACTGTGCGCCTGTCAACACCTGAGAAGCATCATGTTGAACATTCGTTAAAAATTGCGTCCCTGGCAGCCGGAGACCACAACCCCTCCAGTATCATGGGTATGCTATGCTTCAGGAACTTCTCACAGCGTTGCTGCCACTCGCGCTCTGCTGACTGTCCCCACGCGAAAAAGAGGGCGAACGCCATGCCCAACAACATCCCCGCCACAGACTCCGCGTCAATGTCGGCACGCAAAACGCCCCGCTGCTGCTGGCGCTGCAAATAGTGTGTGAGGTTCGCGGTATTGTCCTCGAGCATTGCCCGGAAGTACTTCGTGCAGACGGGGTTGCGCATGAACTCAATGATGAACATCCGCGCCATGGAGGCGTTATCGTACATCATATCCAGAAACTCCTGAAGAACGCGGTGGAGCACCTGTGCCGGACTGGCTTCATCACCCGCCTCATCCAGCACCCGTCTCAGCACGGGCGCGAAGCTGCGTGCTTTCAGCATCTCCTCGAAGAGATGCTCCTTATTACGGAAGTAATGGTAGACCAGCGCCTCGGTGACGCCGGCGGCATGGGCGATGTCACGAATAGACGCGCCGTCAAAGCCTTTCTCCGCAAACTGGTGCAGTGCGGCGTCAATCAATTGTTGCCGGCGCAGCTGCGCCTTTTCCCTGCGGGACATACACTCTTTCCTAACAAGCGTTTCGTTGAACAAGCGTTCAGCGAAAATAGGGTACCTTGCGGGTTCACTTGGAGTCAAGCTTGGCCGCGGAACGGCTACTCTGCCACCTTCAGCACGCTAAGGAAAGCCTCCTGCGGTATCTCCACGTTGCCCAGCTGCTTCATGCGCTTCTTGCCTTCCTTCTGTTTCTCGAGCAGCTTACGCTTGCGCGTCACGTCCCCGCCGTAACATTTCGCCAGCACATTCTTGCGGAAGGGCGGGATTCGCTCGGCGGCGATGACCTTGCTGCCGATGGCTGCCTGAATGCGCACTTCGAACTGCTGGCGGGGTACCACCTGGCGCAGCCGCTCCACCAGCGCACGTCCGCGTGCATACGCCCGATCCCGATGGGTGATGAAGCTGAGCGCGTCGACAGGGTCGCCGTTAATCAGGATGTCCAGCTTCACCAGCTCGGACGGTCGGTAGCCAATCGGCCCGTAGTCAAAGGAGGCATACCCTTTAGAGCGGCTCTTGAGCTGGTCATAGAAGTCGAGCAGGATTTCCGCCAGCGGCAGGTCGTAGGTCAGCAGCACGCGGTTGGGCGTGGGATATTCCATCTTCACGAACTCGCCGCGCCGGTCAATTGCCAGCTCCATCATGGGCCCCACGTAGTCGCTGGGCACGAATATGGTGGCGCGGATGTATGGCTCTTCCACCATCGCGATGGTTGTTTGGGGAGGCCAGTGCGCCGGGTTGTCCAGCAGAATCACTTCGCCTTTGGTGGTGGTGATTCGGTATACCACGCTGGGCGCGGTGGCGATGAGCGACAGACCGAACTCGCGCTCCAGTCGCTCCTGTACGATGTCCATGTGCAGCAACCCCAGAAAGCCGCAGCGGAAACCGAAACCAAGCGCAGCGGAGGTCTCCGGCTCGAACACCAGCGCCGCGTCGTTCAACTGCAGTTTCATTAGAGCGTCGCGCAGCTCGGAGAACTCCTCCCCATCTACCGGATACAGCCCGCAGAAAACCATCGGCTTCACCGGTTTGTAGCCGGGCAGGGGTTCCGCTGCGGGGCGTTCGGCGTCGGTAATAGTATCGCCCACGCGCGTATCGCCGACGGTTTTGATGCCCGCCGTCAGGTAGCCCACCTCCCCGGTGCGCAGTTCATCACCCTCCTGCAGGCGCGGGGTGAAGAAGCCCACACTGGTTACTTCGAACTCGCGTCCGGTAGACATGAAGCGAATACGCATTCCCGGGCGCACCACCCCGTCCACCACACGGATATACACCACTACGCCCAGATAGGGGTCGAAATGCGAGTCGAAAATCAGCGCGCGGAGCGGAGCCGTTGGGTCGCCTTTTGGCGGCGGGATTTTATGCACCACCGCTTCCAGAATCTCCTCCGTGCCGATGCCCTCCTTCGCGCTGGCGAGGATGGCTTCCGAGGCGTCCAGCATGAGGATATTCTCTATCTCCTCCTTGACGCGCTCGGGGTCGGCGGCGGGCAGGTCGATTTTGTTGATGACGGGGATGATTTCGAGGTGATTGTTCATCGCCAGGTTGACGTTGGCAATGGTCTGCGCCTCCACGCCTTGGGAGGCATCCACTACTAACAGCGCGCCCTCACACGCCGCGAGGCTGCGGGAGACCTCATAGGTGAAGTCCACGTGCCCCGGCGTGTCGATAAGGTTCAGCTCGTACTCCTGTCCATCGCGCGCGCGGTAGGTCAGGCGCACGGCGGTCATCTTGATTGTGATGCCCCGCTCACGCTCCAGGTCCATCTGGTCCAGCACCTGCTCCTGCATCTGGCGGGGGTCAATCGCACCCGTAAACTCCAGAATGCGGTCGGCGAGGGTGGACTTTCCGTGGTCGATGTGCGCGATGATACAGAAGTTCCGGATATGGTCTTGCGGCGCGTGTTGCATCGATGCCTCCTGCACCGATGCCTATTGTATCCGAGAACAGGGCGAAAAGTCAATCAGTTGCCCTGCATCACCTTCTCGATCTCCGCGGCGAGGGACAAATGTCCCTGAATCATCTGACCCTTTTCACCCACAAACAGGAAGTACGTGGGCGTGGAGTTCACTCCATATCGCCGTGCCGTGGCTATGTCGTTGAGGATTGCTTCCTGCACTTCCCTGCTTTTCATATCCTTATGGAACTGCTCCATATTTAAGCCCAGCGAGCGTGCGAACTCTTCCAGCCGCTTGTCGCTGGCATCCTGCTCGTTAAAGATAAGGTCCTGCATCTCCCAGAACTTGCCCTGCCGGTATGCCGCCTCGGCTGCCCGCGCGAACAGCATTGCCTTCGGATGGATATCCAGCGGATAGTGTCGGAATATCAGACGGATTTTACCCTCGTACCTCAGCAGTAACTGCTCGACGGTCTCATTTCCCCGGCGGCAGGAAGGACACTGCATATCGCTGAACTCCACCACAACCACTTTCGCATTGGGGTTGCCTTTCTCGGGCCTGCCGGGTATCACCAGGTCACTGAGTTTAATCTCCGTGGGTTTGGCTTCGGGGAGTTGTGGTGGACGGGTATAGTGATTTAGCGCTGCCAGTCCCGCGCCCAAAATCAGAACGAGCCCCAGCAAGATTAACAGAAAACGTGTCTCCGACTTCATTTTTTCCTCGCTATGCCTCAGATGGTGTGGTTATGAGATGCGGCTGTCGCCACGCCAGCAAGCTCAGCACAAACAGTGCCGTAGCGATTATAGCAGAAGCCATGCACCACTGGCAAATCGCGTGAATGACGAACAGCTCCAGATAGGTAAGATACAGTGAAACCAGAAAGCCCACCGTGCCCCACAGCAAAAGCAGGTGTGCGAACAACCGCTGATGTTCTGCGGGCACAGAAGGTCGCAGGGCACACAAGAACGCAAAGGACAGATAGAACAGCGTCCCATAGGCGGCTACCGGTATGCCAAACAGGCGCGATGTGGGATGTTGTGCCACCTGGTCGCAACCAGCGTTCGTACAGGGGATATTTGCATTCTGCACGTGCCAGTGCCACAGCAGCCCCGCCACAATCAGCCCTGCTACAGCGAGCGCGAACATCACTCGGTTGACCTTGACACTGCTCATGCCTCTCCATCCGCACTATTCTTCTGACGAAAGCTGCCCGCTACCCCAACCGGAAGCGTAGTTGGGCGGTTCCTTCACAATCCAGATGTCGTGCGGGTGGCTTTCGCGTAATCCCGCATTAGTAATACGGATGAAGCGCGCGTTCTGTCGCAACTCTTCGAGTGTTCGTGCGCCCAGATAGCCCATGCCGGAGCGAACGCCGCCTACCAGCTGGTAGATGGTTTCGGAAACGGGTCCCTTGTAGGGGACGCGCCCTTCCACGCCCTCCGGCACGAAACGGTCGGCGCGTTGCTGGTAGTAGCGGTCGCTGCTGCCCTCCTGCATCGCGCCGATAGAGCCCATACCGCGATAGTCCTTGTAGGCTCGTCCCTGATAGAGCACGACTTCGCCGGGTGCTTCCTCTGTGCCCGCTAGCAGATTGCCAACCATCACACACGAAGCCCCTGCTGCCAGCGCTTTGGTGATGTCACCCGACCAGCGGATGCCACCGTCAGCGATGGTGGGGATGTCATACTTCGCCGCTTCTTCGGCACAGTCCATAATCGCGGTAAACTGCGGCACACCAACCCCCGCCACCACGCGCGTGGTGCAGATGGAGCCTGCGCCAATGCCCACGCGGATGCAGTCCGCTCCTGCCTCGATGAGTGCGCGGGTGCCCTCTTTGGTTGCCACGTTGCCCGCAACCACCGGCAGGTTCGGAAATGCACGCTTGATGGCTTTCACCGCATTGATAACACCTGCGGAGTGCCCATGCGCCGAGTCCACCACCACAAAGTCCACTCCTGCATCGACCAGCGCGCTCACCCGTTCCAGAGTCTGGCGAAGCGGTCCTACCGCTGCCCCCACGCGCAACCGTCCTTTGCTGTCCTTCGTTGCCTGGGGGTACTGGCGGATTTTCAGGATGTCCTTAATCGTAATCAGTCCGCGCAGGTGGAAATGTTCGTCCACAATGGGCAGTTTCTCAATGCGATGCTCCTGCAGTATCTCCTGAGCCTGCTCCAAGGTGGTGCCCACAGGCGCGGTGATCAGCCCCTCCTTGGTCATGACCTCTTCGATGCGGCGGTCGAAGTTCTGCTCAAAACGGATGTCACGGTTGGTAAGGATGCCTACCAGCACTCCTTCCTCGTTCGTGATGGGCACGCCGGAGATGTGATAGCGTTCCATAATGGCAAGCGCATCGCGGATGGTATCGTGAGGACTGAGAGAGATGGGGTGAACGATAATGCCATGTTCCGACCGTTTGACTTTATCGACCTCCTCCGCCTGACGCTCGATGCTCATGTTGCGGTGTATGACGCCCACCCCGCCCTCTCGCGCGATAGCGATAGCCATGCGCGCTTCCGTCACGGTATCCATCGGCGAGCTGACAATAGGTACGCGCAGAGTGATGTCCGCTACCAGGCGAGTAGAGGTGTCCACGAGGTCGGGGGTTATTTCCGTACCGCGCGGTTCCAGCAATACGTCGTCGAAACTGAGACCCTCGCGTATGTGATGTGCCATCGCTCCACTCCTGCGGGCTTTCTTTTTAGTATACCAAATTGGGCAGGAGATTGGTAGGAAGGCACACCGTTACGCACTGCGTCGTACGCGAGTGGCCACCTCACCCAGCAGGGTAAACACTGTGGTACCCTGTGCGCCCAGCCCGATTGCCTGCCGGAGGTGCTCTTCCGCACGTCGGAAGTCGCCGTCGATCACATACAGCTCTCCCAATCGCACATGATACGCGCTCTCGCGCGGGTCCAGGCGAGTGAGCGTCTCCAGAGCGCGGATTTCCCGATCCACCATGCCGTGGTCTTTGGTGAACTCGGCAAACTCTTTCCAAACTTCGATGTTTTCCGGCTCGATGGTCACCGCGCGCTCATACATCTTGACGGCTGCCAGCACATCGTGGTCGGTCAGGTGTTTCATCTGCGCCCCCATGCGCAGGGCATGTACGTTGTCGCTATCGATGTTGTCCAGCACATGCTCGAACACCATCAGGGCGGCGGGATACACTTCCAGTCGCGCCAGAGTATCGCCCAAGAGCAGGTTCGCCTCGAGGTGCAGGGGTTGTAGTGCGACAGCTGCCTGCAGTGCCTGCAGTGCGCCGTTGAGGTCGTTCGTGTATTCCAACAGGAGTTTGCCGGTCATCAGCTGCGCCTCAAAATCGTCGGGAGCGATTTGCGCAGCCATCTGGTAGTAGGTGAGGGCGTTCTTCGCCTCCCGTCGCCGCAAATACTCGGCAGCAATCCACTTGCGCACCTGCGCGTTCTGCGGCTGCTCTTCTGCCAGACGCTTCCACAACTGCAACGCCAGCTCGGGGGGACGTTGTTCTCTGGCATACAACGCGGCAACGCTCTCGCACATGCCGGGCCACTCTTTGCGAGCGTGCAGTACCTTCTGGTAGACATAGGTGGCTTCGTGGTTGGTCACACCGTTTTGCGCGTACGCCTTCGCCAGCGCGACCAGTATCTCTGCATCGTCCGGGTAGTTTTTATGGGCGACCGCGTACACCCCCAGCGCCTTCTGGGAATAGTCCTCTGCCTTCGCCAGAGCCTGGGCATAAGCGTATGCAACGGTAGCGTCGGATGGGTTGTGTTCAAATGCTTTGGCGTAAAGGCTGACGGCTGTTTTCGTTTGCGCACCACGCTGGGCAAGGCAATGCGCCATCGCACACTGCACGTCGCGGATATCGCCGCCTATCTCTTCCAGCACGGGTGCCACCGTCTTTTCGCTCTTTAGCGCTCGCTGGTAAAGCTCCTCTGCCTGCTCATCATACAGGTTGTTCCTCGCCAATGCGGTTACCAGCGCGGCGAAGGTGTGCATGTCCTCCGGGTTCTGGGAAAACGCTTCGCGGTAAACAGGCAGGGCGTCTTCATCGTAACACCGCATCAGCATCTGGCATCTTGCCAGAGCCGCCACATAGCGTTTGCGCGAGTCGCCCCCCAGGGCAATCGCCGCACGCAGCACCTCTGCCTCCCATGGTTTACCCTGCACGTGTCCGCACACCCATTCTGCCAGAAAGTGCGTGTTGGCTGCGTCACGGGGCGAATGTTTGAAGAAGGCGTAATACACCTTCAGAGCCTGCGCGTCCGTACGGGGTGGATAGGCACGCGCCAGATAGGTCAGCCAACCCGGGTTGCGGGGGTTTTCCGCGTAGGCCTGTGATACCACCTCGACGCACTCCGGGGTGACGTTGCCCTCGCGCACAATGGTGTTGGCAAGCTCTTCCAGCATCTTGGGACGCGATAGATTGAACCGCTCCCACAGGGGATGCTCTTTCCACTCCTCGCGAACCACCCGCACCCATACCGGAACCATCTGCTCATCCTGCGGAAGCCAACCCTGTTTGTATGCCGCCGCCAGCAGAAAAGCCGGACCGGGGTCGTCGGGTTGTACGGCGAAACGGCGGCGGTATACTCCCACCCGACCGACGGAGAAGACACCGGCGTCCACGTCTGCCTCCACCAGACATCTTTCTATGCGGGTGCGGCTAATGTCGTCCAGATGATTACACTTCAAGGCAGCGAGATAGAAGGCGAAAGCCACGCGACTGGTGCGGGGTGGGTCTTCCAGCGACCATTTGCGCGCCAGCGCCACCACAGCCTTGCGATATGCGACCAGCACGCTGGCGAAAGCCCCAATCAGGCTCCCCGCTGCAGCCGCGAAGGGGTGAACGGGGAAGAGTAATATTGCACCGAGTGCAGCTCCAGTACCTCCAAATGCCCATTGAACACGACGAATAACGCTCTCCTCCTGATGCGTCGAAGCCGCCCGTAAAGCCATCGCCTGTAACTTCCTTTCTGTCGCAATGTCTTACCAGAGGGTTATTCCATAAAATTGCGGGTTTTTTCAGTGGGAATCCATCGGCCCGGGCGAAAGGGAGTTAGTCAAGAATTTGCAGACAGTCTCCATTGTCATTCTGGTCTCCAAAAGTCCAGAAGATATTCAAAGGTGGTGCCCATCGTAATGTAGTTCGAAGGATAGCCGAAGATGCCGATGCCGTTCACCAGATTGCGTCGGTCCCAAATGATGATGTTGCGCAGTTCGTAACCACGCCGGCGCAGCTCTTCGACAAGGGCAATGTGTATCGTGATGCGTTCGTCCTCCCACCACATATCGGGGACGTTGATGACGCAATGTGCCCTGGGCTGCAACAGAGGCAACAGAGACTCAAAAATGTCATCCATTGCCTGTGTATATTCCTCCAGTGCCATGGTGCCGAGGTCACGTTCATCCTGACTGTACTGCTCTACCTTCCCATACTGCTCGTTCTTGCGGTGTCTTCTGGATTTGTTCTTGCGCGGACAATTGAGCAGGTTCGCATAAGGAGGTGACGTCCATATCAGTTTGACAGTGCCCGCCTGCAGATACAGGGGAATATGACGCGCATCGTCCTGAATTGCCACTTGCTGGGTGTTGCCGAGCGGAAGTGCGGTCTGCAATCTTTGTGCGCAAAGCGCAATGTACTTTTCCTGTAGGTCAAAGCCGACCGCGTTCCGGTCAAGGTCTTGCGCGGCGACCAGCGTGGTGCCGCTGCCTACAAACGGGTCAAGCACCAGCTCTCCACGATGGGTAAACAGCTCGATGACCCGCCTCGCCAGAGCGATAGGAAAGACCGCCGGATGTACGTTCTTATCCCGAATATCGCGCCCCTCGTAGGAAAACTGCCAGACTCCCACCTGGCACTTCACCCATTCTGCTGGTGGCAGGCAGCTGAGATGTGTGGGCTTGCAGTCGCACAGGCGCGCGCTGGCTATCGGCAGAGGCTGACGGTACAGCGGGCTGTCCGGATAGATAGCTTCTGGTAAACGTTGCACGCTTTGCAGACGGTTTGTCTCCATTTCAACCGGCATCTTCTCACTCCCCTCGCCTAACAGCTCAGCGAACCTCTATCCGTAACATACCACATCCTGTGGCGAAGGTCAACCGCCATTGCCTTTTCGCCGCAGGCATGTTATAATGATAAACAAGCGAGATAAAACAGACCGAACAACACAAAAAAGTGTACCGTTTCCAAGCAACGCCGCGTCCATAATAATGACGAAGGAGGTTTGCCCCATGAATCGGCGAGAGATGTTGCAGTGGCTGGGTCTGGCAGGTTTGGCGGCGGTAGCCGGTTGTTCACGGCGAAGTAACGGACAGCCCGGTGCGCAGAAACCGCTGGATAGCGCGAGGAGCGAACACCTGAAGCGGGTGCAAAACACGGTGGCAGTTGCCTCGCGTGGCAGCGTGAAGGAGATGGTAGAGCGTGCCCTGCGCGCGCTGGGGGGCATTGAGAAGTTCGTGAAGCCGGGCGATACCGTCGTGCTGAAGCCGAATGCGGCATGGCTGCGTACCCCCGAACAGGCGGCGAATACCAACCCCGAAGTCATCGCTGCACTCATCGAACTGTGCAAAGCGGCAGGTGCGAAACGCATCTTGATTGCCGAGCATACCTGCGATGAACCTGCTACCGTTTGCTTTAAGATGAGTGGGATTCGCCGCGTGGCGGACGCGGCCGGCGCTACGATAGTTAACGCCAACAACAAGGGGATGTATCGCCCTGTCCAAATCGCAGGCGCAAAGGTGTTGAATCAGACCGAAGTGGTGCGCGACGTGCTGGAGGCGGACTGCTTTATCAACGTGCCCGTCGCCAAAGACCACGGCGACACCCGCCTGACGCTGGGGCTGAAGAACCTGATGGGCATTGTGTGGGACCGCCAGACCTGGCACGTGCAGGGTGTACACGAGTGCATCGGCGACTTCGTGCTGGCGGTGAAGCCACATCTGACCATCATCGACGCCACCCGGATTCTGGTCACCGAAGGACCGAAGGGCCCCGGCGAAGTGCGCCAACCCAATCAGGTTATCGCCGCGGTGGACCCGGTGGCGGCGGATGCCTTTGCCACCACGCTGTTCGGGCTGAAACCGGAGGACATCGGCTACATCATGCACGCGCATCAGCTGGGCGTAGGTGAGGCGCGCCTCAACCGCCTGAACATCACCAGGGTATAGCCGATGAACACGGTCACGGAGGCACGCAAACGGTTTCGGGAGATAGGGCGGGTGCGTCCGCGCTTCTGGCGGATGCAGAACGTTCGGCGTATCGTACAGGTATTGTTCCTCGCCCTGTTCCTCCTTCTGCTGACGTTCACCGTGTATCCCGTGCGATCCCCAATTCCGGTGGACTTCTTCTTCCGCGCCGACCCTCTGGCGGTGCTGAGTACCTTTATCGCCTCACGGGAGGTTATCGGCGCGCTGAACCCTCTGGCGGGGTTTATGTTACTGCTGACGGTGGTACTGGGCAGGTTCTTCTGCGGCTGGTTCTGCCCCATGGGCACCGTGATCGACCTGTCCGACCGCTTTCTGGTGCGCTGGAAACGGCGGGCGGCAGGTGAGAAAGGCTTCCCGCAGGTGAAATACTACATTCTCGCGGCGGTGCTGGTGTCCGCGCTGTTCTCCGCACAGGTCGCTTACTTCTTCGACCCCTTCGCCATCCTAACGCGCACGGTAGTCTGGGTGCTGTACGCGCCGGTGGCGTTGCTGGGGCGAATGGTCACCGGCTCACCGGCGGTGGCGGACTGGATGCCCGCGCTGACGCAGATACCGTACATCCCTGAAATCCAGCCGCACTACCGCATGAACCTGCTGGCGGCGCTGCTGTTCGCGGGCATCCTCGCGCTGGGACTGGTCAGTCGTCGGTTCTGGTGCCGTAACCTGTGCCCGCTGGGCGCGTTGCTGGCTCTGCTTTCCGGCTGGGGCATCGTGCGCCGGCAGACCAAATCCGACCAGTGTATTGCCTGCCACCGCTGCGACCGCGAGTGCAAGATGGGCTCCATCCTGCCGGATTCGCAGCGCTATCTGGCACGGGAGTGCATCTACTGCTATAACTGCGTGTCGGTGTGCGCACCGCAGGCAACCTCCTTCCCCATTACCCTGCGACGCGAGGGTTTCGAAACCAAAACCGATTTGAACCGCCGTCGGCTGCTGGGCTTTGGCGCACTGGGGCTGTTGTGGGCGGGCATCTCGGTGGGCGATACGGGGTCGAAAACGGTCGGCAACTCTCCCATCAAAGCGTCCAGTCCCGCCCGCATCCGACCGCCCGGCAGCCTGCCAGAGGAGCAATTCCTGCAGAAATGCGTGCGGTGCAGTCTGTGTATGAAGGTCTGCCCCACCAACGGGTTACAGCCCGCTCTGAGCGAAGCGGGCATTGAGGGGTTCTGGACACCCATCCTCGTGCCGCGTATCGGGCACTGCGCTCAGCACTGCACCGCCTGCGGCGACGTTTGTCCAACCGATGCCATCCAGCCCTTTACCCCGGAGGAAAAGAAGTACCTTTTCATCGGAAGGGCGTATATAGACAGGAGTATGTGCATCGTGTGGGCGCAGGATAAGAAATGCCTGGTGTGCGATGAGCACTGTTCCTACCGCGCCCTGCACTGGAAGGTGGTGGACGGACTGCGCTGTCCGTTCGTGAATGAGTACCTGTGCACCGGCTGCGGCGAGTGCGAAGCCAAATGCCCGGTGCAACCCGTGGCAGCCATCCGCGTTACCACGCTGGGTGACCTGCGTCATTTGACCCGTGAGGCGCAAAAGCGATTCTACGAGCGACATCTGGAGAAAAAGGAGTGAAGCAGATGCCATCCCGAAGAGAGTTTCTCAAGGACCTGATGATGCGAGGAGCGGGAATATACACTCCCGCGGCGGTGTTCGCTGCCCTGCTACAGGAGAAAAAGAACCCGCAAAGCACGGTGGTGGAGGTGAAGAACCCCAACGTGCAAGGTGAGGGGCACCGCATCCGCCAGGAAGTGGTGCAGGCGATGGTATTCGAGGCGGTGCGCCGCCTCAGCGGCGAGAAAACGGATAAAAACGCCTGGAAACACTATTTCAAGCCGGAGGATGTGGTGGGCATCAAGGTCAACTGCCTGTTCGGACGAGGCGCATCCACCCATCCCGAAGTGGTGATGGCGATTGTGGAGGGGCTGAAGCTGGCGGGCGTGAAACCGGAGAACATCATCATCTGGGACCGCAGCGATGGCGACCTCGCCAAGACGGGATATACCCTGAACCGCGAGGGACCCGGCGTGAAGTGCTACGGCACCAATGGCGACTATGAACCGACGCCTACTCGAAACGGCTCCTTCAACGGACGCCTGAGCAAGATTCTCACCGAGCGTATCACCGCGCTGGTGAACGCACCCATCCTGAAAGACCACAGCATCGCCGGCATCACCAACGCCTGCAAAAACCACTATGGTTCCTTCGACAACCCCGGCGCACATCACGGCAATAACTGCGACCCCTATCTGGCAGACCTGAACGCCCTGCCTGCTATTCGCCAGAAGACGCGGCTTATCATCTGCGACGCCATCCGCTCCATCGCGGAAGGGGGACCCGGCTTGCGGGGCGACTACGCCTGGGACCATAACGCCATTCTGGCGTCCACCGATCCCATCGCCATCGACACCGTCGGCTGGCAGATTGTGGAGGCGCGGCGTAAGGAAATAGGGTTGCCGCCGCTGGCGCAGGTGGGGCGTCCCGTGCGCTATCTGCAAACCGCCGCGCAAATGGGCATCGGCACGAATGACCCAAACAAAATCAAATTGTTGCGCGTCGGGTAAGGACGACCACAATGTTAGGGGCAACCGCAATGTAGGGGCAACCACAGGGGGTTGCCCTGTAATCACCAACCAAAACCGACGGGGGCAACCACAGGGGGTTGCCCCTACCACACAACCGTCCTCGCGGGCAACCACAGGGGGGTGCCCCTACCACACAACCGTCCTCGCGGGCAACCACAGGGGGTTGCCCCTACCACACAACCGTCCTCGCGGGCAACCACAGGGGGGTGCCCCTACCACACAACCGTCCTCGCGGGCAACCACAGGGGGTTGCCCCTACAGGGCGCGATTGACGGTGTCCTCCAGCGTCTGTATCGTGTGCTGCGGGTCATAACCCTCCAGCCGCAGTACGATGTTGCCCTCTTTGTCGATAACGAACAGCGTGGGCAGGTTTTTTATCTGATACGCACCTTTCACAGTGGCTTCGCTGTCGAGAGCGATGGGGTAATTGACCTCCATCTCTTTCACGAACTGTTGTACCTCTGCGGGATTCGTCACATCCACCGCCACCCCGATGACCTCCACATTCCGGTCGCGGTGGCGGTTGTAGAACTGAATCATCTTGGGCATGGTAAAGCGGCAGGGCGCGCACCACGTCGCCCAGAAGTCCAGCACCACCACCTTCCCTTTGTAGTCCGCCAGCGTTTTGGTCTGTCCGTCCAGCAGGTGGAAGGTGACGTTAGGGGCAGTGTTGCCTTCTCCCAGCGGCTTCGGCGGCTGGAAGGCGTAGATGACCAGTCCCGCTATCAGCACGATAAGCACATACACAACCGCGCGTCGCATCCCATCACCTCTTGCGTGTTCTCGATAGTTTGATACGCCGAACCGTGCCTGTGGATTCCCGCCATCCGAATACCACTCACCTCACATAGTCGGCATCCTCTGGTCGCCAGATGGTGTCGCGTACGGTGAGATAGAGTGTCCGCGCGGCGTCAGCGCGGGTGATGGGCCCTTCGGGGAAGAATCGCACTCCCTCCTCCTGCAGGGCATCTGTACCATCCCACAAGAGGGAGGTGATGTGATGCTTGCGCAGAGTCGCTATCGCCGACGCAAAGGGCGACTCCGGCGGTACGTCCAGATAGCGCGCCTCCTGCGCGGGGGCGGGTGTCCACTGCCCCAGTTTCACCATCACGCCGACCAGCCACTGCGCGAACAGCCCGCGCGAAATGGGGGCATCGGGGCGGAATTGGGTATCTTCCGGCTGGATGACACCTGCCGCCACCAGCAACTCCACCGCCCGCCGTGCAGGGTGGTCTTCGGGAAGGTCGGCGTATGGCACTGCAGGGCGCGCATACTGGAGTGACGGATTTCCCTGCTGCAGGCGATACGCCAGCCACCGTGCGGCATCGGCGCGGGTCAGCATTTTCTCCGGCTCGAACCGCTCCTCCGGGAAGTACCCCCTTGCGGCAAGATACTGGATGGCGCGGAAGCCGTGCGTTTCCGCCGTCACGTCGGGGAACCAGTACAGGTACACGCCGTAACGCAGCAGCACCTCCTGCACCAGGCGCGAGGGGACGCGTTTGGGCTCGGTGTCGTAGCGCAGGGCGAGCGCCGCCGCCGCTCCCGCCGCCTGCCCCATGTTCATGCGCACCGGCTCCATGCGCAGCGTACCGTAGGCGACATGCGTGGCGGACACCGCCGTGGAGACCAGCACGTTGCGCAGCCGCAAGGGCAGCAGGATACCGAACGGCACCTGATACCATGGAGTATACTTGACCAGCCAGAACTCGCCCTCACCCATGTCGGGAGAGTCCCAGTCGGTCTTGGGTTGCACGGCATGGGAGTCCATCGGGTAGTCGCCGATGGCGATGGAGTCGGGGCGGAGGCGTTCTCTCGCCTTCCAGACGTCGCTTTCGTTCATCAGCACGTGCCCCATGATGCGCCGAGCCTCGCGCACATACAGCTGTGGAGGCACGTTGCCGTTATCGCGGTACTCGTCTTCCGCCAGCCCGATGTTTTTCAAGCCCAGCTCGGTCTGGATATAGTAGAGATAGCCCAGCGCATGCCACTTGTAGCGTTCGGCAATCTCGTCGCGCCGCTTCCAGCTGGCGGTGGGATAGTCGTAGTTGATGCCGGGCAGGTTACTGCCCTGCGGGTGCTGGTTAATCTCGAACTTGCCTCCCGGGAAGCGCCCGTAAAGGTACGCCCACGTCTTCTCCCAGGGCGGGGTGTGAATGTAGTTGTTCTTATCGTAAAAAGGCGGCTGCGGGATGGTCTTATCCGCGCCGGGTCCGTAGTCCTTCACCGCCAGCAGGACGGCATAAGACGGGATACGCTTGTCCCTCTTGCCGGTGCTGCCGGGCAGGATGCGGTCGTTGGCGCGGTCGTAGTAGATGTGTCCTGCGTGAGGCTCTTCGGGCGAGCGCGGCTCGCGCCCCACGCGGAACGGGGCACCGCCCCACGCGGCGATGTCGCCCTCGTGCGTCGCGTCGATGAAGATATCTCCCTCAAAGGTGGCTTTACGCCCGGTGAGCATGTCCTGCACAATCACCGCACGGATGCGCCCGTCTTCACGCTCCACCGCCACCGGACGCACGCGGAAGTAGACATGGATATTCGGATGCTGTGCCACGATGCCTTTGAGCAGCATGTTCGCCACGCGCGGCTCGTACGCCATGCCGTTGCCGGTGCCGTAGTACTGCTGAACCGCGCGGCGGAACTCTTCAAACAACCCGTTGGAGCGGGCGGGGTTGCGCATATCGGTGAGGCTGACGCCGTTGCTGACCATACCCCCCAGACGGTTGGTCTGTTCCAGCAGGGCGACGGTAACCCCCTCGCGAGCAGCGGTCACTGCCGCACCCACGCCCGACGCGGTGCCTCCAACCACCACCAGCGGGTAGCGGATGCGCTTGGGCAGCTCGCGGAAGGTGCGCTCGGTAACCTCCGGCGAGGCTTTGCGCGTGCCGTCCGCCATCACTGCAATCACTTGGTAGCGGTAGGTCTGTGCAGGCAGCAACGGCTCATCCACAATCTGGCGCGCGTCGGCAGGCAGGGTCGCAATCGGCTGCCCATCGCGCACGACGATGTAGGACTGTACCTCCCCTTCCGCCGGAGGAAGCCAGTAGACGTTGATTTGCGTCGGCGATTGCGCCAGCGCTTCGACAGCCGTGGGCTGCGCCAGCGCAGAGGTCGCCCCCACTATCACGAGTAGACACACCAGCAGTCTCTCCTTCATCCCCTTCCCCCTTTCATACCGCAGCCTGCTGTTACATTTTTTCGCGTTCCATCGGCGGTTTTCCTTATGACGGTTTGTTGGGAGAGAGTGTGTATGAAAGAGTACGTTTTATGGAAAAACCCTGTAGAGAGGGTTAGACGATGTGGGCTTTGTGCCGTTCAAAATGGGCGGAGTATGTGCTTGGACCTGCAGCGGGCGTTATCGTGCTGGTGACGCTGACGTATATCCACGGTTATCCAGCCCGTACAGACCGACTGTACGCCCACCTCGCCTTCTCAGCAGTGATAGGTGCCTTGCTCACACTCCTCCTGCGCAAGTGCAGGCACAATCGTCAAATCGCTTCCCAGGTGCAATCTCACCAGCAACATCTACAGGTGATTAGCGACAATCTGCCGGTCGTTATATACGCACTGGACGCTGAAGGGCGGTTTACCTATTCGGGCGGCAAGGGTCTGGCGAGGCTTGGGCTCGCTCCCGGTGAGGTCGTGGGCCAAAACGCTCTGGAGGTGTACAGGGATTATCCGGATGTCGTAGACGCCATCCGACGTGCCCTGAACGGAGAGACACATGTTCAGACGCTTCAGGTGGGCAACCTGTGGTATCAGTCTTATTTCGTACCCCAGCGGGATGAGTGCGGGCACGTTGCGGGCGTAACGGGCGTTTCTTACGACATTACCGACCTCAAGCACGCCGAGCAGCTCCTGCAAAACCGCCTTCACATCGAGAACACTCTGGCAGGCATTGCATCCAGATACATCCACCACAAGAACTTCGACGAGGCGGTGGAGTGGTGCCTTTCTGAAATCGCACGGATATGCGGCGCCGACCGTGCCGGGCTGTGGATGCTCAACGAGGACGAGACCGAGTTCGTCGTTTCTCACCGGTGGTTCAAGCCGGAAAGCGCGACCCGCCCTCTTGCGCCCAATACCCTACCGGTACCCGCACTAACGTGGGCAATCCAAGAGATAGCACAGGGCAAGCCTCTGGTAATACAGGATGCCGATTCCCTGCCTGCAGATGCGGAGCCAGTGCGTCGACTGCTCAAAGCCTCTGGTGGACGCTCCATTCTCGTACTGCCGGTACGGATAGAGGGGCGACTGGTTGGCTTCATGACCTTTGTCAACTTCGTGCAAGGCAACCTGTGGACAGCTCGGGATGTTTCGCTCCTGCAAGTAGCGGCAGACCTGACAGGAGAGGAGCTGCAAAGAAAGCATACAGAGCAGGCATTGCAGGAGCGTGAAGCGCGGATGCGGGCGATACTGGATGCCCTGCCCGACCTCATTTTTGTATTGGACGCCGAAGGGCGTATCTTGGACTACCATACCCACTCGAACACGGACCTCTTGCTACCTCCGGACCTGTTCCTTGGGAAGCACGTAACCGAGGTGATGCCTGAGTACATCGCGGAGCAAACTGATAACGCGCTGAGGCAACTGAAACGGACCGGGCAGGTGCAACAGTACGAATACGAATTGACCATGTCCAACGGTTGCCAGAGGTGGTATGAAGCACGTCTTGCTGCCTGTGAGGACGGTAACGTGGCAGCTGTCGTCCGCGACATCACCGAGCGCAAGCAGGCGGAGGCGGCACTCGCCGAGATGAACGCGCAACTGGAGCGCGCCCTAGTTCAGGCACAGGAACTGGCGGTGGCGGCGGAGGCGGCAAGCCACGCCAAATCGGAGTTCCTTGCCAGCATGAGCCACGAAATCCGCACCCCGATGAACGGCATCATCGGCATGACCGAGCTGCTGCTGGGCACACCGCTCAATGAGGAGCAACGCGACTACCTCAAGACCCTGCGCTCCAGCGCGGACCTGTTGCTCTCCATCCTCAGCGATATTCTGGATATCGCCAAGATCGAGGCGGGAAAGATGGTGCTGGAGTCCGTGCCCACCGACCTGCGTGAGGTAGTAGAAGACACGGTGAAGCTGTTCATTCCCCGTGCCCGGCAGAAAGAACTCGCGCTGCGTGCGGAGGTGGGTGAGGACCTGCCCCCTGCGGTGCTGGCAGACCCCATGCGCCTGCGCCAGATACTGGCAAACCTGGTCAACAACGCCATCAAGTTCACCGAGCAGGGCGGAGTGGTGGTGCGGGCGGAGCTACTCCGGCGAGAGGCGGAACGGGCGTGGGTTCGTCTGTCGGTCGAGGACGCCGGCATTGGTATCCCACCTGAACGCCTGCACGCCATCTTCGAGGCGTTCACGCAAGCGGACTCCTCCACCACGCGACGCTACGGCGGCACCGGCCTGGGTTTGACCATCTGCAAGAGGCTGGCAGAGCTGATGGGTGGGCACATCGACGTGCGAAGTGAAGTGGGCAGAGGCAGCACCTTCTGGGTGGATTTGCCGTTACCGGTGGCGCACGCCGCTGCCAAACCTGCCCATGACAACACAATGTCGGCAGAGCCGTTGCCGATACCTGCCGGACTGCGCATCCTGCTGGTGGAAGACAACGAGGTCAACCGCAAGGTGGCGGTGCGGATGCTGCAGAAGCTGGGCTGTGACGTGGACATCGCTACCAACGGACAGGAGGCTATAGACAAAACCGCACAGCAGCGATACGACATCGTCTTCATGGACGTGTACATGCCGGAACTGGACGGCTATGAGGCTACCCGCCTCATCCGGCAGCGGGAAGCGGCAACAGGCAGCCATCAGGTGATTATCGCCATGACCGCCAACGCCATGGAAGGCGACCGCGAACTGTGCCTGCAGGCAGGCATGGACGACTACCTTGCCAAGCCCTTCCGCGAAGCGGAGCTGCGCCAGACCATCGCGCGGTGGACGTTGCCGCAGGTCCCGACGCAAACAGCCGCCGCGTGAAAGGAACGCCCTATCCTTCTGGCAAGGTGGTGGCGCTCCCGTCTAAACACTCGCCTCCGACATGAAGTTGTATCCGCTTTCGCCGTGCAGCGTGATGTCCAGACCGGTAATCTCTTCCTCTTCCCTGACGCGCAAACCCATGAACACATCCAACGCTTTCAGGATCACGGCGGTAACCGCGGCGGCGTACAGCCACGTGGTGACGATTGCCAGCAGCTGCACACCGAACAGGTGGAAGCCACCGTACAGAAGCCCTTCCGCCCCCGCAGGGTTCACCACCTTGCTGGCAAACACGCCAGTCAGCAGTGCGCCGGTCGTCCCCCCAACTCCATGAATCCCGAAGGCGTCCAGTGAGTCGTCGTAGCGCAGGCGTGGTTTGAGGATGACCGCGCTGTAGCACACCGCTCCGGCGACGAGCCCGATAATCAGGGCGGACTGCAGGCTGACAAACCCGGCGGCTGGGGTAATAGCGACCAGCCCGGCTATGCAACCGGAGACCGCTCCCAATGCGCTAGGCTTGCCACGATGTGCCCACTCCACCACTATCCACGACAGTGTTGCCGCGGCGGAGGCGATATGTGTCGCCGCGAATGCCGAGGCTGCCAGCCCACCCGCAGCCAGAGCACTGCCTGCATTGAAGCCGAACCACCCGAACCATAGCATCCCCGCCCCCAGAATGGTGAGCGTCAGGTTGTTGGGTAGCATGGCTTCCCGCAGATACCCCAGACGCGGGCGCAACATCCAGGCGGCAACCAGTCCCGAAATGCCACTGCTGATATGCACGACCGTGCCCCCTGCAAAGTCCAGCGCGCCCAGATGGCGTAGCCATCCACCAACGCCCCACACCCAGTGCGCGATGGGTGCATACACCAGCGTCAGCCACAGTACCACAAACGCCACGAACGTGGAGAACTTCATCCGCTCGGCAATGGCGCCGCTGATGAGCGCAGGGGTGATGATGGCGAACATCATCTGAAACGCCATGAATACGGAGTGGGGAATCGTTGGAGCATAATCCACGTTGGGTTGCTGACCGACTCCGTGCAAGAACGCCCAGACCGGTTTACCGATAAAGCCGCCGATGCTAGGACCAAATGCCAGCGCATAGCCGATGACTACCCAGTGTACCGTGGCAACAGCCAGAATGGTGATGCTGTGCATCATGGTACTCAAAACGTTTTTCTGGCGCACCATTCCCCCGTAGAAAAGCGCCAGCCCGGGGGTCATCAGCATAACCAGAGCACACGAGACCAGCATCCACGCGGTGTCGCCGGTATCTATCTGGCTCGAATTGCTCTGCGCCGCTACCCTGGCGGTGACGCCTGCCCCCAGCAGAACGACCGCCGTCCATCGCTTCCAGAACATGCCGATCCTCCTGTCAGTGAAGTGTTGGATTCAGGATGTGACCACCTTCATTGGGGATTGCGGCGACAGCGCCAGGAGGAACAAGAAGGCAAGCGCCAGCGGTTGCCCGGCACATTTTCAGTATAGCAAAACAAAGGCGTTCCTGTCAAGGGGCATCGGGTGAGCCAAATCCACGCCTCGGCACCCGCAAGGCCGGCGATCAATCCAGCTCCTTGATGAAAATGTGGCGAAACTCCACCAGGCTGCGATGGTTTTGCAGCCCGATATAGCCCCAGTTCGGGCGGCGGTAAAGCAGGTGTGTGCGTGGCAGGTTCGCGCTCAGCGCGGGGTCATCCAGGTCAATGTCGTGCACCAGATGCCCGTTCCACACCACGCGCAGATGCCTGTCCTTCAGCGTCACCTCCACCTGGTTCCACTCACCGGCGGGCCTGGCAGGGTTCAGACGCGGTGTTACCACGCTGTACACGGCGGAGGTGCAGGTGTTACTTGGTGGAGCAGTTCCATCGTCCTGACTCTGCAGCTCCATACCCAGCCGCGAGCTTCTGCCGTAGTGGGGTGCGCGCAGGAAGATGCCGCTGTTGCCTCCGGCGGAAATGCGATATTCCAGACGTAGAATGAAGTTGCGGTACATCCGGTTGGAGCGCAGCCATCCCGTGGTTTCGCTTTGTCCGGTGCATACAATCACGCCATCGTGCGCGTACCAGCACGGCGCACCGACTTCTCCCCAGCCTTCCAAATTGACCCCGTTAAACAGAGCGACGAACCCCTTCGGCGGGCGAGGCGCACAAGGTTGCGGCGGCTTGCGCCCGGCGCACCAGTAGAGGGCGTTTAATACCATCTTCTGGAAATACGGATGGTTCCATACCGCACATGAATGCCCCAGCGTGGTGGCGAACACTCTCCCTTTGCCCATCTGCTGGACCCATGCCAGCGGCTGCCCGTTTCTCTGGCGTGCGACCATCTGTACTCCGGCGGGCAGACTGCCTTCATAACGCAGAGGGGCGTCGGTTATCTGGAAAGAAGGCACCTGCTGTGTGGTCGGATGGCACGGAGGCACTACCTCTACCACCACGTTGCCTGTCGGCACTTCGAGGGCGGGCGCAGGGCTGGTGTGCAGGTAAACCACCCCACCGCCGCGCTGCACAAGTTGCTGTACCGCCTGCTGTTGCTCCGTGTGTAACGCTGCGCCGGGGGCAAACAGCAGTAGCACGTCGATATTCTGTAGCCCTTGCGGGGACAGGGCGTCCGTGTTTCTATGAAGGGTAAACTGTATGTGGTCATGGCGTTTCAGTAGCCATGAGAGAGCGGTGCAAATGGCGTCTGTCTCATGCCCCTCGCCCGTTACAACGAGCAACGCGCGCAGTGGTTTGGCGTGGGACGGGGTGGTACATGTTCCAGAGCACGCTAAAATCGCCATCAGCAGCAACGCTGGTATCATGCCGGTGTTGCGACGCATCATCTCTCACCTCTGCCGGAAAGTATTCGACGGGTTGCCGGTTCTTCCTGCAGATGAAACGACTTCGCCACCCTTGACATTGCGAGAAAAATGCGGTATCTAAGAATTAGCACTCGAACCTACCGAGTGCTAATTTGCCGTGAGAGGAGGTGCATGCAGTGCTCCGACCGATTGGTGACAAGGTGGTCGTGGAGGTATTTGAAGAGGAGGAGAAGACCGCCGGTGGCATCTTCCTGCCCGACACTGCCAAAAAGAAACCGCAGGAAGGACGTGTGGTGGCTGTTGGTCCCGGTCGTGTGTTGCAGGATGGCACCCGCGCACCGATGTCGGTGAAGGTGGGTGACCGCGTGATATTCTCCAAGTATGGTGGCAACGAAGTGGAAGTGGACGGCAAAGAGTACACCATTCTGGATGAAGACCAGATTTACGCAATCTGCGAAGGCTAAATCTCAACGGAGAGGAGGTGTGTGAACGATGGCAGCCAAGATGATCCTGTATGATGAGGAGGCGCGACGCGCTCTGGAGCGCGGTGTGAACCTCGTCGCCGATGCGGTGAAGGTGACGCTCGGTCCCAAGGGGCGCAACGTGGTACTGGAAAAGAAGTGGGGCTCGCCCACCATTACCAAAGACGGTGTGACCGTCGCCAAAGAGGTGGAGCTGGAAGACCCCTTCGAGAACATGGGGGCGCAGTTGTGCCGTGAAGTGGCGTCTAAGACCAACGACGTCGCTGGTGACGGAACCACAACTGCGACGGTGCTGGCGCAGGCGATTGTAGCGGAGGGGCTGAAGTACGTCGCCGCGGGTGGGAACCCCATCCTGGTGAAGCGCGGCATCGAGATGGCGGTGGAGAAGGCAGTGGAAGAGATTAAGAAGCACGCCATCCCCGTCTCCACGAAAGAGGATGTGGAACACGTCGCCTCCATCGCGGGCAACGACCCCGAAATCGGTAAGGTTATCGCCGAGGCGATGGAGAAGGTGGGCAAGGACGGCGTGATTACCGTGGAGGAGAGCAAGGGTACCACCACCACGCTGGAAGTGGTGGAGGGCATGCAGTTTGACCGCGGGTACATCTCGCCGTACTTCATCACCGACCCCGAGCGCATGGAGGCGGTGCTGGAGGATTGTTACATCCTGATTCACGAGAAGAAGATTTCCAACGCGCAGGACCTGATCCCGTTGCTGGAGAAGATAGCTAACGCCCGCAAGCCGCTGCTCATCATCGCGGAGGACGTGGAAGGCGACGCGCTGGCGACGCTGGTGGTGAACAAGATTCGTGGCGTGCTGAACGTGGCGGCGGTGAAGGCGCCCGGCTTCGGTGAGCGACGCAAGGCGATGCTGGAGGATATCGCCATCCTCACCGGTGGCAAGTTCTTGAGCGAGGACCTGGGCATCAAGCTCGAGAACGTGGACTTCAGTATGCTCGGGCGCGCCAAGAAGGTCATCGTCGCCAAAGAGGAGACCACCATCGTGGAAGGCGCGGGCAGCCGCGATGCGGTGATGGGACGCATCAACCAGATTAAGAAGCAGATCGAGGAGACCGAGTCCAACTACGACCGCGAGAAGCTGCAGGAGCGACTGGCGAAGCTGGCTGGCGGCGTGGCGGTCATCAAGGTGGGTGCCGCCACCGAGACCGAGCTGAAGGAGAAGAAGCACCGCTTCGAGGACGCGCTGTCGGCGACCCGCGCGGCGGTGGAAGAGGGCATCGTGCCCGGCGGTGGGGTGACCTACCTGAACATCATCCCCGCATTGGACGGCATCGGTGAGACTCCCGATGAGCAGCATGGTGCCGCCATTGTGCGCCGCGCGCTGGAGGAGCCTCTGCGCCAGATTGCCGAGAACGCCGGTTTGGAAGGCTCGGTGGTGGTCGAGCGTGTCAAGAGCATGGAGAAAGGCTGGGGTCTCAACGCCCTCACCGGCGAATATGTGGACATGGTGAAGGCGGGTATCGTGGACCCGGTGAAGGTGACGCGCTCGGCGTTGCAGAACGCGGCGTCGATTGCGGGCATGTTGCTTACCACCGAAGCGCTGGTAGTGGAGAAGCCCGAGAAGAAGGAGAGCAAGACTCCTTCGCCACCTGATTACGACATGTAGTTTCCAATCGGATGCCCCCGCCCTTGGGCGGGGGCATCGCCCTACGGTTTCACTGCTTCCCGCACGAAGTCGTCATACAGCAGCGCGATGCTCAGGAAGGCTATGGGCAGGGTCAGGATGACGCCAACTCCGCACAGGATAATGCCTGCAAAACCGATAATCGCAGCAACAAAGTAGAAGAGCGTCGCCATCAACCACTGGGACTTCAGCATGTCGAAGCTCTGTCGTACCGCATCCAGAGGTTCTGCTCTTTTATCCACGACAAGCGGTATGGCGAACATCAGCAATCCTCCAACCACGAAGGCGGGCACGATGCAGAACATTGCCGCGACTTCCGTTGCCGCGCCCACTATCACGCTGACGAGCAGCAGCTTGTCTCCTATCGATACAACCTCTGTCAGGTAGTCAACGCGCACGCCCTGTCCACGTACGTGCTTGATAGCGACGTTGAATGCAGCGCCCGTGAGCGTATGGGTGACGATAGACTGGATAATGTTGGCAAGCAGCCAGGAGGGCGCAAACAGCAGGGACACCAGCGAAAGCTCTTCGGGGACGCCTCCGACAATCCTTGCAATTGCCCCGTTGATAACCACCCCGATCAACACCACTATCAGGCTGACCAGGACCCACATGCCCATCTGCTGCTGGTACAGAGACCATGCTCCACCAATAGCCTCAAAGCGAATCCTCGGCGGGGTTCCTCCTTCCGGTGGGTAAGACATGGCAGGATAACCTCCTTTTGCCAGAATGATAAGGAAATCTTCGTTTGCGGCATGAAACATCCTGCTCGACGCGAACCCCATCTGATTTTGTTTGCCGTCGAGGCAAGTTCCCTGTCCCCTTGCCGCGCAGACCCAAATAAAAAGGGGCGTCCCGTACAGACGCCCAGGGTCAGGAGGGTCCTCGATACGATATGAACACTCTATGCGTAGCGGTGGACCATATAGCTGCCCAGCCTCCAGCTCCAGATGCCCGCCAGAATACCCAGCCAGCCTCCCGCCAGCGCGGCAAGCAGGGCGACAGGGACACTCCACCAGCTGAAGAGCACCATCTTATGAAACACCCACCACGTCTGCTTGAGCAAGCCTGCACTGTTCCACCACTGCCAGGCGTTTTCGTAGTCGCGCTGGTAGTGCCGGAAAAGCTGCGCCAGCTGTTGAACGCGCTGGGGACGTTCCGCCTCGAGACGAATCTGCAGGTCCTCGGCAGACAGTGGGGGACGCACTCTGGAGGCGAGAGGTGCTCTGGTCAGACGTTCCGCCTCCTGAGCCAGACGGTCGACAACCTGCTGCAGCTGGATTTCGTAGTACGAGCGCACCGGGCGTTTGTCCGTTACTTGAAGTGCCAAGGGAGCGCACCAGAGCAAGCTGAGCAGTACGGTCACCACACTGGTGCCTGCCACCCACCTCAGGCGACGCATCAGCAAGCCTGTGACCGCAGCCAGACAAGGCAGAAGTAACACAAGGCTTGCCGATACCGGCAGGTCCTTGCTGGGAAGGGGTTCCATACAACCGAAATACTCGCCACACAAAGTTGTCGGTAGCACAGGTTGCATGGCTGGCGGTAATGGTATCACCATGCTCCCCGGTGGTTGCATGAGCTGATAAAGCCCGAAATGCCGCGATGACGGGCTTTGGGGGAGCACCTTTTCAAACCACCGCGAGTAGTGTGTCTTCAGCAGCTGGTCTATCTCTCGTAGCGCAGGAGGGGGTTCGGTTCTGGGCGGACGGACAGGAGGCAGAGGAAGTTTCTCGCCCTTCAGGTTAACAAGTGTGTTGCGCACATCGGGTAAAGATGAGACCATCGGTCCGACTGTCCACAGCATAACGTCTACAATCTGTTGCTGCCGACGTTCCACCAGGGTTGGTTGAGGCGATAGTCCCGCGATAGAAATGGACGTCCATATCACCAGTGTAATCAGCGCCAGCGCCCGCCACCAGTTCAGGCGCGGTTGCGGGGTGCGCTTCTCCAGAATCAGCGTTCCCACCCATTCGGGCGAACCGAACTGTTTGATGGCGACCGCCACCGCCTCATCGTCGCTGACGCCCTGCGACTTGAGCTCATCGACCCGCTCCAGCAAGTGGTCGCGCACCTCCTGACGGATGCGCTGGCGTTCATGGTAGGACAGTCGACGCACCAGCGGCACGCACAGTCTGTCCAGATAATCCTCAATCAGGTTGTACATGGTTCGATGCCTCCCTCTGCCGATTGTGGAGACTTTCGCTGCATCACCGCCTCAATGGCGTTGCGGAACCGCTGCCAGGCGTGTTGCTGCTTTTGCAGTTCGCGCAAGCCCTGCGGGGTGATGGAATACACTTTGCGCTCGCGCCCGCCGTCGGTGCTCTCCCACTTGCCCACAATCCAGCCCTTCTGCTCCATCTCGTGCAGGGTGGGATAGAGCGTGCCTTCGCGAAAGCGCAACAGGTCGCCAGTACGTTGCCCAACCTCCTTCGCGATGGCGTAGCCGTGCATCGGCTTCTCCGCCAGCAGTGACAGGATGAGCATGGGTGTGTTGCCCTTGACCATCTGCTCATACGCGCTCATGGGTGCATACCTCTTATCCTGATATATCGGTAAGTATTATATCGTATGGAAGTATATATGTCAAGGGTTTGGATGGGGGCGTTTGAGAAAGTTTTCTACACGCCTTTTCCAAAACAGTTATGCAAACTGCTTGACAATCTCGAGCTTTCCTTTTATAGTGTATGCAGAGTGCTTTCCACCCGGCGCTATCGCCGGGGGATGTTGCGTCTCTGCTGGATTGTGATGACAGTCGCACATCAGCCCGCCCCGATAAGGGGACAAAAACAAGGAGGAGGGTGTTGGTATGGTCACTATCGACAAACTCATGGACCTGGCGGTGGAACGAGATGCCTCCGATATCCACCTGATAGCCGGTGAGCGACCGGTACTGCGCATTTATGGCAGGTTATATCGGCTACAGGAGTTCGACGTTCTCACCCCAGCAGATACTGAACGACTGGTGCGCTCGATATGCCCCGACCGCAACTGGGAGGAGCTGCAAACCGACCGCAGTACCGACTTCGGTATCTCGCACCAGAACAAGGCGCGTTTCCGTGTGGCAGCGTACTGGCAGAAGAACACGCTCGCCATGAACCTGCGTCTCATTCCCTACAAGATGCTGACCTTCGAAGAACTGGGGCTGGGACGCGAAGTGATTGACCTGCTGTACGAACCGCGTGGGCTTATTCTGATTACAGGACCGACCGGTTCGGGTAAGACAACCACTCTGGCAACGATGATCGACTGGATTAATACCCATCGCGATTGCCACATTATCACCATCGAGGACCCGATTGAGTACTACCACTCGCCGAAGAAGTCCATCGTCTCGCAGCGAGAGGTAGGCGTGGATGTACCGACCTTCGCCGACGGCGTGGTGCGCGCCCTGCGCGAGGACCCGGACGTGATTCTGGTGGGCGAAATGCGCGACCTGCGCACCATCCAGGCGGCGATTACGGCGGCAGAAACCGGACACCTGGTGTTCTCCACCCTGCACACTACCGGCGCCGCCAAGACGGTGGACCGTATCACCGACGTGTTCCCGCTGGACCAGCAGGAGCAGATTCGCGTGCAGCTCTCCACCAACCTGGTCGCGGTGATTTCACAGCAGCTGCTGCCGCGCATCGACCGTCCGGGGCGCGTCGCGGCGTTTGAGGTGATGATTTGCACGCCGGCAATCCAGCACATGATCCGCGACCACAAGACCTACAGCATCTACTCCGCCATCCAGACCGGTCAGCAATGGGGCATGTGCACGCTGGACTCGTTCCTGCTGTCGCTGTACCGCAAGGGCATTATCGACAAGGACGAAATGATGCGCATTGCCGACCGCCCCGAGGAGATTGCCGAGAAGCTGGGCGAGGCGGAGGTGCACCGCGCCGCGGATGTTCACGCCACCACCGTCCAGACCACCGCGCAGGCGGTGCAGGCACCGCATCCGCCTACCCCCAAGAGCGGGTAACTAGCCGCAGGTCCGCCCCTGTATCACAGGGGCGGACGCATCCGCACTTTTACCGGAAATTACCCTCTATGCTTGACAAAGTTTGCACCGATAACTTAAGATGAGAGAAAAGCAGGTATAATTTTGATGTCCACTTCTGTGCTGCCATTGCATCTTCAGGATGGAACCTGCGAGACCCTGTGGCAGTCTACTAAACAAGATTGTGCAACGAAAGGTTGTTGGAGACGAAAATTGAGCACCACAGAGGATACACGCAACGAGCCAGTTGACCATCTCGGTGCTGCAGACAGGACATCTGCGAGCGCGACGGGTATGCGGAGGGAGCCAAAACCTCCCGACGGTTGACTCTGGTATCGCCCGTCTCGTTGAGCGCCTCGTGGATGCCCACTGCAGCACGAGGCGCATCGCTTTTACTGGCAATCCACAGCAGGAAGGAGACGGGCAGAACATGAAACCATCCGAGTTCCTGAAACAGGCAGAGGAGCTGCGTCAGAGCGAACAGTCGCTGTACTGGGAAGGCACGTTCGCGGACTATCTGGAGATTGTCACCAAAAACCCGCAGGTGGCAGACCTGGCGCACGCCCGCGTGTACGACATGATTATGGCGGCAGGCGTGGACGAACCGGAGGGGCGCCCCAAACAATACCGCTTCTTCCGTTCGGAGATTTTCGGACTCGATAAGACCCTGCAGCAAATCGTGGAGGAGTACTTCGCCCCCGCCGCCAGACGGCTGGATGTGCGCAAGCGCATCCTGATGCTCGTGGGACCCGTGGGCGGAGGCAAGTCCACCCTGGTGACCATGCTCAAGCGCGGGCTGGAACGCTATTCGCGCACCGAAGAGGGCGCGGTCTACGCCATCAAAGGCTGCCCCATGCACGAGGAACCGCTGCACCTCATCCCCGAGGACCTGCGCGCGGATTTCCGCCGACAGTTCGGCATCTACATCGAGGGCGATCTGTGCCCTGTGTGCCGCTGGCGCCTTAAGGAAGAGTTTCAGGGTAAGATCGACCAGGTGCCCGTCGAGCGCATCTTCTTCTCCGAGCGCAACCGAATCGGCATCGGCACTTTCAAGCCCTCCGACCCCAAGTCGCAAGACGTGTCGGAGCTGACGGGCAGCGTGAACCTGCAGATGCTGACCGAAATCGGCGTGGAGAGCGACCCGCGCGTGTACAACTTCGACGGCGAGCTGAACATCGCCAACCGCGGCATCATGGAGTTCATCGAAATGCTCAAAGCGGACAAGCGGTTCCTGTATGAGCTCAACACCGTTGCTGGTGAGCAGATGATTAAAGCCTCCCGGTTCGCACTCATCTATTGCGATCTTGTGGTCGTGGCTCACACGAACGAGTACGAGTACAACGCCTACTTCTCCAACAAGGAGAACGAGGCAATGATTGACCGCATCTTCGTGGTCAAGGTGCCCTACAACCTGCGCGTCAGCGACGAAGTACGCATCTACGAGAAGCTGATTGCTCAGAGCGAGGTACAGGAAGACGGCGTGGACCTGAAAAAGGTGCATATCGCGCCACACGCCCTGCGCGTGGCGAGCATGTTCGCCGTGCTCAGCCGCCTGAAGCCATCCAAGAAGAGTGGCTTGAGCCTGATGACCAAGATGAAGCTCTATGACGGCGAGAAGCAGGTGGGCGAATGGGACCAGCGCCACCTGAAGGAGCTGCAAGAGGAGTATTCCGATGAAGGAATGCAGGGCGTGTCGCCGCGCTTCATCATCAACCGCATCTCCAGCGCGATTGCCCGCAGCGGCAAGTCGTGCATCACGCCTATCGACGTGCTGCGCAGTTTGCGCGACGGTCTCGCCGAATACACCAGCAACGAGGAAGAGAAGCGCAAGCTGTTGGGGCTTATCGATGAAGTGCGCAAGGAGTACGACGAGCTCGCCAAAAAGGAGATCCAGCGGGCGTTTGTCTACTCTTACGAGAAAGCGGCGCAGACCCTGCTGGACAACTATCTGGATAATGTAGATGCCTACTGTAACCGCACCAAGGTGAAAGACCCCATCACCGGCGAGGACATGGAGCCTGATGAGAAGCTGATGCGCTCCATCGAAGAGCAGATTGGCATCTCGGAGAACGCCAAGCGCGAGTTCCGCGAGGGCATCCTGCGTTCAGTGGCTTCGCTGGCACGGCGCAACATCCGCTTCGACGTCAACAGCGACGAGCGGCTTAAGGAAGCCATCGAGCGCAAGCTGTTCGCCGACCTCAAGGACGTGGTGAAGATTACCACTTCGGTGACCACACCCAACGAAGAACAGCTCAAGAAGATGAACGAAGTGGTGGACCGCCTGTGCGCCGAGCATGGCTACTGCCCCGTGTGCGCCAGCGAGGTCATGCGCTACGTGGGCACCCTGCTAAACCGGTAACTTTCTCCCCTGCCCCTTTGGGGGCGGGGGAGGCAAAGAGGTGAAGAAGATGTGGCATCATCCACCGTTTATCCTGTCGCAAGACCCGTGGGACCTGCACCACCGCGCGGAGCGTGACCGCCAGCGCCATAACGAAAAGGTGAAGGAGGTCATTAAACAGAACCTGGGCGAGATTATCAGCCAGCAGGACATCATCACCGCGCACGACGGCAAGATTGTGAAAATACCCATCCGCGGGCTGGAGTTGCCGCGTATCCGCTTCGACCCGAACGCAGGCAAGCGTGTGGGGCAAGGCAGCGGCGGCACCCAACCAGGCGACATCCTGGGACGGCAACAGGTCGAGGGGCAGGTCGCTGGCAAGCAGGCGGGAACCGAGCCCGGCGTGGACTTCTATGAGGCGGAGTTCACCATCGAGGAGCTGATGGAGCTGGTGTTCGAAGACCTGCATCTGCCCAACCTGCAGGAGAAGGGTAGTAAGCAGGTGATGGCGGACACCACTCAATTCAACACCATCGCCCGCAAGGGACCCCTGTCCAACATCGACCGGAAGCGTACGCTCATCGAGGCGTACAAGCGCAGCGCAAAGGAAGGCAAGCCCGGCTTCAAGATACATGCCGACGACCGCCGCTTCCGCTCTTGGGAGGTAGTGCCCGAGCCACAGCGCAACGCCGTCATCTTCGCCATGCGCGACGTGTCGGGCAGCATGGGCGAGTTCGAGGCGTACATCTGCCGTTCCTTCTACTTCTGGATGCTGCGGTTCCTGCGTACCAAATACACCAACACCGAGATTGTCTTCATCACCTGTCATACTATCGCCAAAGAGGTGGAGGAACACGAGTTCTTCGCGGCAGGCGATTCAGGAGGCACCAAACTCTCAGAAGCATATAAGCTCGCGCTGGAGATTATCGATAAACGCTATAACCCGCGCGAGTGGAACATCTATCCCTTCCTTTTCTCCGACGGCTATAACTGGGGCGACCGCGAGGTGGTGCAGCTGGTCGAGCAGATGGCATCCATCAGCAACCTAATTGGCTACGGCGAGATTGCCGACGAGCTGTGGGGGCATGCGGATGCCTTCGCGCCGCTGGGACAGGCGCTGCAAGAACGTTTCGCCAGTGACCCGCGCGTGGTGCTGGTGCGTATTACCAGCAAAGAGGACGTCTGGCCCGCGCTGAAGCGGTTCTTCAGCAAGCACCCGGAGGTCAGCAGTATCTGAGTTGACGGACAGGGAAGAAGCGTTTACAATGTATCTGAACACCTTGGGGGAGGCTTTAGAACATGGATGACCAGCCAGAGATATCCGAACTGCTTGAAGATATCGTCAGGAGGCTAGTCGAAGGTTACTCGCCGCAGAAGGTCATCCTGTATGGTTCCCATGCCAGAGGCAATGCTGGCGAAGATAGCGATATAGACCTTCTTATCATTAAAGATACCGAGAAGCCTCCTGCCGAGCGATGGAAAGAGGTGAAACGTTTGCTCAGAGAACGAGGCAGGCGAATTGCCGTCTCGCCGCTGGTGTATACCAACGAGGAAATCTCACAACGCCTGGCTATGAGAGACTTCTTTATCACGGAAATCCTGGAGGAAGGGATAGTGCTGTATGGATAACCCGTTACGGGCACAGGCAATGGAATGGTTTGAAAGAGGTGACCACGATATCAGCAGCGCGCAGCTGTTGTATGATCAGCAGGGGTATACTGATAGCATCGCCTATCATATCCAGCAGGCGATAGAGAAGTACCTGAAGGGATATCTGGTGTCGAAAGGACGTAAACCGCCACGCGTGCATGACCTTGACGTACTTCTCGATGCTGTAGCCGATTTCGAGCCTGGTCTATATGAGCCGTACATCGATTTGTGCGAGCGGGCAACGAGATACTACATCGACGACCGATATCCGCCTGGCCCTGCTCCGGACTACAGCCGCAGTGAGATTGCGAAAGACCTGCGTTTAGCTTGGGAACTGATTGAGAAGATACAACAAAAGGCAGGGATAAACGATCACTCCACAGGAACGCGCTGAGCTGGAGAAGTTCATCGAGCAGGCATGGGAAAAGGTGCATGAGCTGGGTCTAGACCCCTTCCCCGTGCACTTTGAGCTCGTACCGGCGCACGTGATGTATGAGATCGGCGCGTACGGGCTACCAGCACGCTTCTCGCACTGGACCTTCGGGCGCGATTACCACCGCCAGAAGACGATGTACGAGTACAACATCGCCCGCATCTACGAGCTGGTCATCAACACCGACCCGTCGCAGGCGTTCCTGCTGGAGAACAACTCACTGCTTGCCAACAAGCTGGTGGTGGCGCACGTGCTGGGGCATTCCGATTTCTTCAAGAACAACACCTACTTCGCGCACACCGACCGGCGCATGGTGGAACGCGCCCGCCTGCATGCCGACCGCATCCGCCAGTACGAGATGGAATACGGTCCCCACAAGGTGGAACAGTTTCTGGACGCGGTGCTGAGCATCGAAGAGCATATCGACCCGGTGGAACCCGCCTACCGTCGGCGCGCGCCCGAGGAATACGCCCAGCAGAAGCCGACCCTGACTCGCCCCAGCAGTGAGTTCGATGACCTTCTCGGACGGGTGGAAACCCCAGAGCCGCCGACTACGAAGCGTATCCCGCCCGAACCGGAAAAAGACCTGCTGTTGTTCCTGCGCGACCATGCCCGCGACCTGGAAGACTGGCAGCGCGACATCATCGGCATGGTGCGCGAGGAGATGCTCTACTTCCTGCCGCAAATCCGCACCAAGATAATGAACGAGGGCTGGGCATCGCTGATTCACGAGCGCGTGCTGGAGGCGTTGCCCTTAACTCCTGCCGAGCATGTAGAGTTTCGGCGGATGCATTCCAGCGTGCTATCGCCCGGCTCGCGAATGAGTCTGAACCCCTATTATGTCGGCTACCACATTCTGCGCGACATCGAACGGCGATGGAACGGCGAGCCCCCCGAAGAAGATGAGGAACCGGAAACGGACTGGCTGCAACGTCCAAAACCACGCCCGATTGGCCAGGGCTGGCACAAGCTGCTGGAAGTGCGTGAGATGGAATGCGACGTCACCTTCCTGCGCAAATATCTCACCGAATCCCTGGTCAAAAAACTGGACATGTACACCTACAAGCTGGAAGAGGTGGACGGCGAGCTGGTCTGGCGCGTGCAGGAGACCGATTGGGAGCAGGTGCGCGATACCCTGCTGGACTCGATGACCAATTTCGGCGTGCCGGTGGTTACCGTCGAGGACGGCGATTACGCACGGCGCGGCGAACTCTACCTGAAGCATCACTATGACGGCAAGCCGCTGGATATGGACTACACCCTGCGCACGCTGAAGAACATCTACCTCATCTGGAACCGTCCGGTGCATCTGGAGACAGTGGTGGATGGCGACATCACGGTTTTCACCTACGACGGCCAGCAGGTGACCCGCCAGGAAAGGCGATAACACTTTCTTAACAATCACTCTGCACCATCTGACTTGACACACCGCCTCTCTCACGATACACTAACATACGGTTAAATTGCTCACCTTCCGGAGGTTGTGGTATTGGGAACTGCTTATACTCCCGGTCTGGCGGTCAGCGCTCATGCCCTTATTCGCAAAACGCGGCGGTTACCCCTGAAGGGAACGGTCACGGTGCAGCAAGGGCAAGAGGTAACGCCGGACACGGTTGTCGCCCGGGCGGAGATTCCGGGCATCATGCAAACGGTGCGGGTGGCAGAACAGCTGGGTGTGCAGCCCGACGAGCTGCCCAAAATGCTTAAGGTGAAGGTAGGCGATACCGTGCAGGTGGGCACAGTACTGGCAGAGTCGCGCGGGCTGTTTGGTTTGTTCCGCAGCGAGGTGAAATCTCCCATCGAAGGCACGGTAGAGCTCATCTCCGAAGTCTCCGGACACATCGGCATCCGCGAGAAGCCCACTCCACTGGAAGTGACAGCCTATATCGCGGGCAAGGTGGTGGAAGTCATCCCGCAAGAGGGAGTAGTGGTGGAGACCCACGGCTCGCTGGTACAGGGTATCTTTGGCGTGGGTGGCGAGCGTCTGGGCGAAATCAAGGTACTTGTGGACAGTCCTGAGCAACCCATTACCGGCGACATGATTACCCCCGACCTTGCGGGCAAGGTGATTGTGGGGGGCAGCTTTATTCCCGGTTCTGCCCTGCGCAAGGCGGGTGAGATGGGCGTGGTGGGCATCGTGGTCGGCGGCACACTGGATACCGACCTTGTGGAGTTTCTGGGCTACGACATCGGTGTCGCCATCACGGGACACGAGGACATCCCGCTCACGCTAATCCTCACCGAAGGCTTCGGTGAGATACGCATGGCGCAACGCACCTTCGACCTGCTGCGCAGTCTGGAGGGCAGAACGGCGTCCATCAACGGCGCGACGCAGATTCGTGCAGGGGTCATTCGTCCGGAGGTGATTGTGCCACGCCCCGAGCTGGCGAACGAGCCTCTGCCGCGCGCCGCGTTCGAAGCACAGGTGCTGGAGATTGGCAGTCACGTGCGAATCATTCGCGAGCCGTATTTCGGCAAACTGGCGACGGTAACCGCCCTGCCGCCACAGCTGGTGGAGATACCTACGGGCGCGATGGTGCGCGTGCTGGAGGCAGAGCTGGAGGACGGCAAGCAAGTGGTCGTCCCCCGCGCCAACGTGGAGATTATCGCAGAGTAAACCCCTTCGGATAAGGGGTGAGGGCAGATGAAAGTCCTTGTCGTTGACGACGAGCAGCCGCTTCTGGACGCTCTGCAGTATGCCCTGCAGCGTGAGGGGTTTGAGGTCGTCACCGCTACCGACTCGGAGGATGCCCTGCGGCTTTTTCACGAGCAGAACCCGGACCTGGTGGTTCTGGACGTGATGCTTCCCACGCGCAGCGGGTTTGAAGTGTGCCAGATTCTGCGCAAGCGCAGCAACGTACCCATCATTATGCTGACGGCGAAAGGAGCAGAAACCGACCGCGTAGTGGGGCTGGAAATCGGCGCGGACGACTACGTGACCAAACCGTTCAGCATGAGGGAGCTGATAGCGCGTATCAAATCGGTAATGCGGCGGGCGAAAACACCTGCTTCGGCGGCGGGAAACGTGTTGAAGGCGGGTGAACTGAGCCTTGACGTGGATCGCCACGAAGCCCGGCTGGGGGATACACCGCTCCTCCTCTCGCCGAAGGAGTTTGACCTGCTACGCTTCCTGATGGAGCACCCGGGACAGGTGTTCTCCCGACAAACCCTGCTGGACCGTGTGTGGGGTGAGGAGAAATATATCGAGGAGCGCACGGTGGATGTGCATATCCACTGGCTACGGGAAAAAATCGAGTCCGACCCGCGCAAGCCGAAGTATCTGTTGACAGTGCGTGGGGTTGGCTACAAGTTTCGGGGATGACGTATGATAGGGTGGTTGCCGTGGCTGCTGGTGCTGGCTCTGGGCATCGCGGTCACGGTGCTGATGGTGAAATTGCGCCGTCTTGAAGAACAGACATCCCCTATCCAGAGGCGATGCGAAGACCTTTCCGCCGAACTTCAGCATTACCGCTCGTTGCTCCATTACACGATGGAGTCCCTGCAGGACGCGGTGGTGCTGGTCACGGCGGAAGGTACCATCGTCTCGGCGAATCCCGCAGCGTCGCGTTTGCTGGGAAAAGGGATACTGGGGCAGACCCTGCTGCAGCGCACCCTGTGTTATGACCTCAACCTGCTGTTAACCCGTTGTGTGCAGACTATGCGACCCCAACATGCGGAGCTCCGATTCCCACACCCTCACCCCAGAACGGTGTTTGTACGTATCCTTCCTCTGCCCACCGCACCTCAGGCTGCTGGTTCGAACTATCTGGTGGTGATGACGGATATCAGTGAACTGCGCCGGCTGGAACAGATTCGCAGTGATTTCGTCGCCAACGTCTCGCATGAGCTGCGCACACCGCTTGCATCCATCCGTGCCAACGCGGAAGCCCTGCTTGAATCCCCGCCGGACGACCCCGCTGTCCAGCAAAAGTTCCTGAACACTATCGTACAGCAAACCGAGCGACTGACTCGCATGACCGATGACTTGCTCGTGCTTGCCAAGGCGGAGGCGCGTCCCATCCCCCAAACGCAGGAAATCCATCTGAGCGGTGTGGTGCACTCTCTGGTGGAGCAGCTCCGGACACAGGTGGAAGAGGCTCAGGTTACCGTGGTGATCGATGTGCCGGAGGATTTTGTCGTCTGTGCTCAGCGTGACCAGCTGGAACAGATTCTGTGGAACCTGATAGACAACGCGATAAAGTACAACCGGCGAGGGGGGCAGGTGCGCATTCAGGCACGAAAAGTGCCGGAGGGAAGCGAGGTCGTGGTGGAGGACACCGGCATCGGCATCCCCAACGAACACCTTGAGCGCATCTTCGAGCGGTTCTACCGGGTGGACAAGGCACGCAGCCGTGCCAAGGGCGGAACAGGGCTGGGGCTGTCCATCGTGAAGCATCTGGTAGAAGCGCACGGAGGTCGCGTGTGGGTGGAGAGCGAACTGAACGTAGGCAGTCGTTTCGGTTTTGTGCTGCCCGATAGCCGAACGGAAAGCGTGGAGAATGCCGCCGCTTCCTGAAACATCCTTGCTCCACTATGTGCTGATGAGTCTGGCGTCGCTGAGCGCAGGCTTTTTTGACGCCATTGTGGGCGGTGGCGGGCTTATCCAGATACCCGCGCTTCTCCTGCTGTTTCCACAGCTTGCCCCGGCAACCGTGCTGGGAACCAACAAGCTCATCTCCATCAGTGGTACAACGGTCGCCGCGTGGCAATACGCGCGTGGAGGACATGTGCGCTGGCGAAGCCTGCGCATACCCATTCTGGCAGCGTTTGTCGGTTCAGCGGCGGGAGCGAGGCTGGCAGGGCATCTCAGCGCGTCGGTGATGCGCCCGCTGGTGGTGGTGATGCTGATTGCAGTGTGGGTATACACGTGGCAGCGCAAGGAACTGGGAATACAGAGACGCAGCCCGCTAACCCA
>Ga0209162_1000180_pt1 | contig 70100 bp, 65 predicted proteins | sample YNPNPMetaG_FD_187121 | JGI IMG/M metagenome (GOLD analysis project Ga0209162, IMG submission 187121) | Anoxygenic and chlorotrophic microbial mat microbial communities from Yellowstone National Park, USA - YNP NP MetaG (SPAdes) (version 2) ...
GCGGTAGCGTTGCCAGCTGCAGGATCGCCCCTGCTCGGTTCATCTCCCCTTCCTCGTAGCACACCTCCCGCCCTCCCCCCTTTCTCGCCCCTGATGGGATAGGAAGAGGGCAGGGGGGAAGGTGAGGGCCGCTCTCCCCCCTTCCTCTCCCGCAGCGTGGGAGAGGAAGGGGGGCTGGGGGGGAAGGTGAGGGCCGCCAAATGATGCGGTCAGTGCCGTCCGCGGGCCTGCGGTATTAGCTTGGAATTGCTCTGCTGCTGAACCATTCGGTTATCGAATAGAATCCAAAGTTAAAAACGCCGAAAACTCTGTAAACAGTAAGAGAGTGTACCAAAACAGCGATGAGCGCGTTATACTAATAGGGAGGCAAATTTGACGTGATCCCTCTTGCTGAATTCGTACATATGTGCTATAATAGTACATATGTACGGGGCAGGCAACAACGTTGACAGCGCCCTCCCCATCACGTAGCATAGCAAGAGGAGTAAACGAGTGAACAAGAGTAATGGAGGAGCGCCCGCGATGGCTATCACCCCGGAGAAAGAAAAAGCGCTCGCGGCAACAATGGCGCAGATCGACCGCAAATTCGGTAAAGGCTCGATTATGAAGATGGGCGAGGCGAGCAGCCGGTTGGCCATCGAAGCTATTCCTACCGGTTCGATTGCGCTCGACATCGCCCTAGGCATTGGCGGCGTCCCGCGAGGGCGCGTTGTCGAAATCTTTGGCCCTGAGAGCAGCGGTAAGACCACTCTGGCCCAGCACATTATTGCAGAGGCGCAGAAGATGGGTGGAGTCTGTGCCTTCATCGACGCCGAGCATGCCTTTGATCCGATCTATGCAGCACGGTGTGGGGTTAAAATCGACGATCTACTCGTCTCACAACCGGATACCGGCGAACAAGCGCTGGAAATCTGCGAAATGCTGGTACGCTCGAACGCGATAGATGTCATTGTGATCGACTCGGTGGCTGCCCTTGTTCCACGGGCCGAGATTGAAGGTGAGATGGGTGACTCGATGCCCGGTATGCAAGCCCGCTTGATGAGTCAGGCTTTGCGCAAGCTGTCCGGTGCAATCAGCAAGAGCCGTACCGTTGTTATCTTCATCAATCAACTACGAATGAAGATTGGGGTGATGTTTGGTTCACCAGAAACAACAACTGGCGGTCAGGCGTTGAAGTTCTACGCCTCAGTACGACTCGACATTCGCCGCATTGAGACTCTCAAGCAAGGCCAGGAGGCGATTGGCTCGCGCGTGCGGGTTAAGGTGATCAAAAACAAAGTTGCGCCACCGTTCCGTCAGGCTGAATTCGATATTCTGGCAAATGAGGGCATTTCCCGCGAGGGTAACATCATCGATATCGGCACCGAATTGGGGATTATTCGTAAGAGCGGTGCCTGGTTCTACCTTGGCGAGGATCGTCTCGGTCAAGGACGCGAGAATGTACGCGAGTTTTTGAAGAATAATCCTGCCCTGACCGACGAGATCGAACGCCTGATCAAGGCGCAGGCACTGACGAATCCGGCAGTAATTGCACCGAGTGCTGATATTGATGAAGACGCCATCTTTGAAGAGTAACGCACACGCTGGCAGCCCTTGTAGAGAGATTACAATTGCTCGCCTGTGCGGTCGGAACGCTTGCTAAAGCCGGTGCTGATGAAGGTGTCAGTTACCACTGTCTGGCTCATCCCTCCCTCGTTAATGCGCTCCGAGGAAGGGGTGGTCGGTAGCGGGGAGTGGAGAAGGATGCTTCTCTGCAACGTTCGTAGTTCTGGGTATCGAGCGGCCAAAGACATCGCTATTCAACATAAAGCGTGGCTAAAGAATGTCGCAGACAGGTAACAGACTCACTCTCGGCCGTGGCCGTTGTTTCTATACTGGTCGTAGCCCTTTTCACAGTTCTCTCCCTCTCCGTTCGTCGTGATAGCTGGGGAGAGAAGGGAAACGTGTTGTGTAGTCTCCGCTTGATGCACGATGCCTGAGCAGTCAGGCTTCCTTATCCGCTCGTGCTGATAGTGGAGGAGAGAAGGGAAACGTGTTGTGTAGTCTCCGCTTGATGCACGATGCCTGAGCGGTCTGGCTTCCTTATACACCATCATGCCTGTCGGAACAATCACTGCTATTCGCCAACAACATAACGATTCCCGGCGCTTCAATATCTTTATTGACAATGAATTTGCGATAGGGATCAGTCTCAATACCCTCACCCGCACTCGTCTGGCTGTCGGAGTTTATCTTGACGAACAGGGTTGGGCACAACTCGTTGCCTGCGAACAGGCCGATCAGGCAATGCAACAGGCATTGCGTCAGCTCGAACGACGGTCACGTTCCAGCTATGAGGTCTACCGCTTCCTACAGCGTAAAGGCTTCAGCGAGGAGATTTGTACCCAGACGATTACCCGCCTGCAGGAACTAGGCTTGCTCAACGATGCCGACTTCGCTATCCGCTGGGTTGCTCAGCGACGAGCCATAGCTCGTCGCGGTGAACAGGCGTTACGAGCCGAACTTCGTCAAAAAGGTATCGCTCCGTCATTGATTGAGGCAGCTCTGCGCAGTGCCGAGGATGAATGCAATGAAGAAACTCGTGCCGAAATGGCTGCCCGTACCGTTTTGTCACGATACGCGGCCAGTCCCGACTGGAATACATTCCAACGGCGTTTGGGTGGATACTTACTGCGCCGTGGGTTTGCAATCGACCTGATCAGGCCGATTCTTGTCCGTTTATGGCGCGAGGTGCGGCCAGCCGATGACGTGTCAGACTATGCTGACGATAACTAGTGTTTTCAAGCGGGAGATAAGAACCAATGCCTCGCGTATCATGATGCCTTCTCAGAACATCGATGCCATTCGTATCAGAGTGTACTGTGTTTTCATGCGCCTTGAAGGAATAACGAGGTATTCGGACGGATACTTAGCGCCTATCCGAATAATTGTCTCACCGTATAGCGGATGAAACCTGATAGATGTACGGGCGCAGCGGCGCTGCGCCCCAACCGATCTTCTTCTGCGACAGGGTATTCCGGATATGCTCCTGGAGCATGATCGGAAACTCGTGGTCTTGATTAGGCGCTCAGCAGAGGCGTTGGCTGAAGTGGTGAGCAACGAAGCGTCTCATCAACAACCTAGGCTTGTGATGAGGCGCGATCATGGCATCGCCGACATGGTGCGCGGAATGGTGGTGGGCAATACCAGCCTCTCTTCGACGCGATGGAAACGCATGTCATGCCCGAACGGTGAGAGATGATACGTCGGTGGTGGGCAACACCAGCCTCTCTTTGACGCGATGGAAACTCGCTTTGCGGCGATCACCGAAACCAGGCGCCTTCACCGGTGGGCAACACCAGTCTCTCTTCGACGTGATGGGAACTCAAGCTGGTACGTCGTCAAATAAGGAACGACAAACTGAGGTGGGCAACACCAGCCTCTCTTCGACGCGATGGAAACGGTTAGCATCGGATTCAGCGCCAGTGCTGCGGTGCACGCCTGGCGCCCCTCATCTTCCCCCTCGCCCTCTTCCTCTTCCACAAGAGGAGAGGAAGGGGAGCGTGGGGTGGCTGGCGAGCAAGAACGTTGGCAATTCCTTACGAAATGGTCGTATATGCACGCTACGAGCCTCATGATGATTACGCATGGTTACATCTACGACAGATGAAGCCTGTCAGCGAGGCGCCGCCTCATCCCTACTAGGTATCCCGCAATCAGCGGATCGACTGTACTAACGCTACCTTCCCCGCAGCGCCGTCATCATGCGCATCCCATGCTCATTGTCCCGCTGGGGTGGTGCGCACACACCAACCTGCTACCATCAGCGGATAGGTGTGTAACGGATGTTGCTTCGACCGGTATGATCTGGATAGCGGTGCTGCACCTCGACTGTTCTTCAACCGGATATTTTGGATAGGCGCATCGAAACCGAGGATGCGAACAGACCGTCAGGTGCAACGCTTCGTGAAGGAACGGCAGGGTATTCGGGCATATTTTAGCGCATGATCTGGAGCAGATTGCTATAGTCATCAGTCCAGAGTGGCAGTGATGTTGTGTATCCGTTTATATTACGAGCACGAGTAGTCAATTCAGGAATTGATAAGAGCGATTCATCGCGTGAGAGGAGAAACCAACGTGAGCGGATAGCTCGTTCATTATCTCCTTCATCATCGATAAGCAGACGATGAAGCGAAAAATGATCGGCCAGTTTCCAAACAACTGGTACGAGATCGAGATGGCGGTTAGAAATATGTACAGCGATAATACCGTCAGGAGCGAGATGATCGAGATATAGCGCAAATGCTTCTCGATTCAATAAGTAGACTGGGATGGAATCACTTGAAAAAACATCCAAAACCAATACGTGGTAATTCTGTGAACCACTTTCTTGCAGCTCTCGTTCCAATGACAAACGTGCATCACCTAACACAACTTCAATTGTTGCACTACTATCTTGAAGGTAAGAGAAATAGCCACCTTTCCCTAATGCAATTTCAATAACATCGGGATTAATCTCATAAAAGCGATATACATCATCAGGTAATCCGTAAGCAGCCAGGGTGCCAATGCCCAGTCCAAGCACACCTACGCGCATACCATTCCGCCGCCTGGGATGATGGTTGATCGCTAATCCAACCCCACTCGTTTCGCTATAGTATGCAGTCGGCAGTTTACGTTTCTCTGGATCGAGATACTGAACACCGTGTAATGTCATGCCGTGGACAAGAACATACCGTTGGGACGACTCGTTCGTCGGTTCTAGAACTTTGATTCGAGTCGCGGCATAAAAGTTTCGCTGTAACAAGACAGAGCTTTCTAGATCAAGACTAATAAAAAGGTACATCAGGAATCCCGCGCAGATGAGACCGGCCCATAACATTAGGCGTTGCCACTTCAAACCTGTTTCAGAACGATGGAATGTGGTCAGGAAAAACAACAACCATGCCAGTACTAATCCTAACGGATATTCCCAATAGCCCTTGAAGATAACTGGGGCTACGAAAGTAACAAAGATGCCTCCTAATGCACCACCAACAGACACCAGCAGATAGAATGTAGTTAATTGTGATTGTTGAGGACGTAATCGGTACAGTTCTCCATGACAGATCATACAAACCGCGAATAAACACAAAGAGTAGATTGTGATTTGAATAATTATCGGTATTGTGGCCAGCCCAATCACGGCCCAAATAACTGCTAGAAAAGAAAAAATAAATATTCCAAGGAAGATATTTCGATTGTAATAACGTTCATTAGCAAAAGTTATAATGAAAGACAGCAGATATATTGTTAAAGGTAGTACCCACAGAAAGGGAACAACAGCTATTTCCTGGGTTATACGGGCGGTTGTTGCCAAGAGAAACAACGAGGCAGTGGCAGCTAAGCCGATCCACAGCAATCGATCACTCCATGAGAGCCTGATCGGTCGATCACTCGCCTCAATTTCGGGATAGATAACCGTTGCTGACCGGTGTTGTAATGCCTTGATTGTCCCCCAAAGAGCAAACCCAACGTAGCAAAGATACCCGATTGACCACATCCATCCCTGTACCGGTAACGTGAACAGGGGTTCAACAAGCAGTGGATAGCTGACTAATCCAAGCAGCGAGCCAATGTTGGAGATGGCATATAAACGGTATGCTGTTTGCGTTGGAAAAAGACGGTGAAACCATGCCTGTACTAATGGACTATTTGAAGCTAACAAAAAATATGGTAAACCAACCGAAATCATAAGGAGCTTTACAATTTCTAATACAGGCATGGCTTCCGGGGAAGGTTTCCAGTCGCTGCTTGGTGTGATCGGTGATCGCCAGAACACGCTTAACATCAAGACTCCGATAACTGAGAGACATAGTAAGAGAATATGCCAGCGCTCACGTTTGTACCCTGGTTTACTAACCCAATCGGCATACGCATAACCAGCAGTTAATAAAATTTGAAAAACATTTGCACGGTTGACCATACAGCCGGTACGCCGCCAAACCAGGGCAGAATATAGCGAGCAATCATTGGTTGAATTTGAAAAAGGAGAAATGCTGATAGGAAGATGGAGACGATGAAATAAAACATATTTACGCACTCAGTATAAATAGCGTGACGCAAGACATCGCCTGGCCTAATCACGGTGAGCAACGTGCTCTGAGAGCATGATCAAAAACCTAGGCTCGCACTGGAACAAGGTTGTAGCGGTTTCAGTGCCTATGCTGCGGAGTAGGCTCGGCATCCACTCACCTTTCCCCTCGCCCCTTTCCTCTCCCCTTGTGGGAGAGGAAGGGGAAGATGCGACGGGATGAACCTGAACCCCGCTCACCCAACCCGTCACACGCATCGCCTGGCGCTGCCTGCTTGGCAGAGGAAACGTGCTGTGGATGAAGGAAAAGAACGTTGGCCACTGGCGTCATGGTCGCAGATGCACGGTGCGAGTCTCATAAGAAATCTGGGTTTTGATCAAGCGCTGAGAATGAAAGAGTAGCCTTACAAAAACTGAGTCGATGACCATGGTGACTACTGTAACTCAACGATCAGGGAATATGAGATTTGTATCAGTTACGATCATTATAACATCAAATCTCTCGCATGCAAAAGATGGTTTTAGAACGGGTTGATGCTTTGATTGTTGGTTTGGTTGATGCCTGGGCATCAAATCTCTCGCATGCAAAAGATGGTTTTAGAACTGGCCCTGTTTCTAGAGGACCCTAACCCTCACCAGGTTAGCAGATGCTCGGCAAAGATCATACGGCGAGTGCGCGTTTCACAGCGCAAGATTAGGGAGTTCGTTTCTGCACGGTCACCGGCTAGCCGAACACCACGAAGCAGGATGCTATCGGTGATGCCAGTAGCGACGAAAAATATCTGGTTACTGCTGACAATATCGTCACAGGTCAGAATCCGTTTCGTGTCCAGACCGGCGTGCGTAATCGCTGCACGCTCGGCTTCACTCTGCGGAGCGAGACGGGCTAACATTGCACCACCGAGAGATTTCACGGCGCAGGCAGCCAGTACTCCTTCGTGTGCTCCACCAATTCCCATCAATATGTCAACGTTTGTACCAGAAATTGCCGCCAGCAATGCACCGTAGATGTCGCCATCATCAGCTAGCATTACTCGTGCTCCGGCAGCTCGAATCTCGTCGATCAGGTGGACGTGCCGTGGACGATCAAGGACGAAGACGACTACATCACGTACCGAGCGTCGGGTTGCCCGTGCGACCAGTGCCAATGTCCAACCAGCCGGCGCATCGAGACACTCTGGAACCAAGTACGGCGCAACCTGAGGGCCAACAATAATCTTTTCCATATAAGCCGCCGGGTAAGGCGTCCACAACGCACCACGATTGGTTACGGCGGCAAAAGAGACAGCCCCAGCACGCCCCTGGGCTAACTGACGTCGTCCGTCAACCGGATCAACGATGAGGTCCGCAGGTGGGCCGTTACCAGTACCAACCCGTGCTCCACCCGATAGCGGCGTAGCAGCCATCGCTCGTACTTCTTCACCCATAACGAGACGACCATCAATTTCAAGATTAGCCAACGCGGCAGCCATTGCAGTAGCGGCTGCCTGATCGGCAGCGTCAATTTCACCGCGCCCCATCAAACGAGCGGCTGCAATAGCGGCTGCTTCAGTAGCACGCACGAGATCAAGGCCGGTGTTGGGGCCGAGCTTTTGTGTCGGTAGTATCTCCATAGTGGCTCTCTTCTTCTGCATCGCGCCCGTCAAAACTCCTCAACCGCTTCGAGCAGATTTGCCGCTTCCCACGCCAGCATCCCACCTTCCAGCACCAGCGGCGGTGGCGTGCGTCCGGCCAGCAGTGCTGCGGCCCGTAAGCTCCGCCGACCACTCCGGCACACCAGCACCAGCGGGCCAGTGGGTAGGTGCTCACGGTGGAGGGGCAGTTGGGCAAGGGGGATGTTGCGTGCGCCGGGAATGTGCCCGCGCTGGAATTCACGCGGTTCGCGCACATCGATGACCTGTGGCGGCTGCGCTGTGTGCAGTTGTTCCCATAGCGTCCGTGCCGTAATCTGTGCCGGTGGCTTGCCGTCGCGAAGGGGGAGGGCTACTGGCGCAGGTAACAATTGCTTCGGCAACTCCTGACACTCGCGGAATACACGCCGGTCACACTCGTAAATGCAGACTGCCGGGTCAAGCACGCGATGAAACAGAAAGTCGATGGCCTTGTCTTCGTCGAGAAAGCGTTCAGCGCCGAGCTGCTCGTAAAAGCCGCTGATCTGCATCCGGTGCATCACACTTGCCCGTACTCGCACAAAGTAGAGATCACCGCCGCGCACCCGCAGTGTGCGCCGAATGGTTTCAAGCGCCCGCATCCCACTCACATCACACTGGTTAACGCTGTGCATCCGCAAGAGCAGATACCGCACACTCCGTTGCCGTTCCAGCAGCCCCAACAACTGTTCTTCCACGTGATTGACCGCGCCAAAATAGAGGTCGCCTTGCAGGTCAACTACCAGCAATTGCGGACACATTGGCTTGCCGTGCGCTGCGTCCCAGTGGCGAAACTCGCTATCGGGTACCACCGCTTCTACACGCGGCATAGCGGTGCGGATCAGGTAATAGCCCAATGAGGTGACCACCCCGATCAAAATCGCAAATTGCAACGGCAGCGTGAGTGTCAAGAACAGAGTCATAAACATAATGACAGCTTCACTACGCGACCCGTGCCAGATGCGAACTATCGAGCGCTGATCAACCATACTCCAAGCAGTAACGGCTAATGCTCCTGCTAAAGCAGCGCGTGGTATTTCAGCTAGCAATGGCGAAAGGATCGTTGTAGCCAGAAATACGGTAATCCCAGAGACAATCGCCGTAAGTGCCGTCTTTCCTCCTGATTGATAGGCTAGTGCCGACCGATTAAATGATGCGGAACAAGGCATACCAGAAAAGATTCCAGAGACAATATTTGCCAATCCCTGTCCAATAAATTCCTGATTACTGTCGATCCGCTGACCAGTATAACCGGCAATTGCACGGGCAATAGCGGTTGCCTCAACCAGACCGATAATGGCAAGTGCCAACGCACCATTGGCGAGCTGCCCGATAAGCTGCGCATCGAAGACTGGCAGTTGCGAGAGAGGCGGTAATCCTGGCGGAATCACACCCATTACCCGAACTCCCTGCGCTTTAAGGTTCAGCAACCAGACAATTGGTGATACAACCACAATGCTCAGTAAGACAGCAGGAACTCGTCGAGTCAAACGAGGGAACAGCACGATGAGAATAATGGTTGATCCACCGACAGCCACTGATGGCCAATGAATAGCGTCGAGATGGGTAGCGACTTCGGTGATCGTTTGCAAAATGCTAGCGCCGGGCGGAAGATCAATTCTCAGGAGCGGGCCAATCTGATTTGACAGAATGAGAATCCCTGCTCCGGCCGTAAACCCAACTGCCACTGCGTCAGAGACAAAGTTCACCAATATGCCTAATTGTGCAATCCCCATAATAACGCGAATGATCCCGGCCATAACGGCAATTAAGCTGGCGGCAGTCACAAATTCATTACTCCCAACGGCAGTAATTGGCGCCAGTACCGATAGGGTCAGAATCGCAGCAGTATTCGTTGGGCCGCTGTTGAGATGGCTTGACGATCCCCACAGCCCACCAACAATTGTAGCGGTTAGTGCACTATATAGGCCAACAACCGGTGGTAGACCACCCAAAATGGCAAATGCTAGCGATTGGGGAAGTAACACTAGGCCAACAGTTATACCGGCCAGAAAATCGGCACGAAGACTATCAGGTGTAAAAGTACGCACCAATCGTACCGGTTGGGTAAACAAGACAATGATATAGCGTAGATAGTGCATCATAGGTCATGACAGTAGAAGCAACTATTTCTTGTTGCTGTCTCAATAGCACGCACCAGATCGAGACCGGTGTTGGGGCCGAGCTTTTGTGCCTGTGGTATCTCCATCATAGCTCCCTTCTCCTGCATCGCACCCGTCAAAACTCCTCAACTGCTTCGAGCAAATTTGCCGCTTCCCACGCCAGCATCCCACCTTCCAGCACCAGCGGCGGTGGCGTGCGTCCGGCCAGCAGCGCTGCGGCCCGTAAGCTCCGCCGACCACTCCGGCACACCAGCACCAGCGGGCCAGTGGGTAGGTGCTCACGGTGGAGGGGCAGTTGGGCAAGGGGGATGTTGCGTGCGCCGGGAATGTGCCCGCGCTGGAATTCACGCGGTTCGCGCACATCGATGACCTGTGGCGGCTGCGCTGTGTGCAGTTGTTCCCATAGCGTCCGTGCCGTAATCTGTGCCGGTGGCTTGCCGTCGCGAAGGGGGAGGGCTACTGGCGCAGGTAACAATTGCTTCGGCAACTCCTGACACTCGCGGAATACACGCCGGTCACACTCGTAAATGCAGACTGCCGGGTCAAGCACGCGATGAAACAGAAAGTCGATGGCCTTGTCTTCGTCGAGAAAGCGTTCAGCGCCGAGCTGCTCGTAAAAGCCGCTGATCTGCATCCGGTGCATCACACTTGCCCGTACTCGCACAAAGTAGAGATCACCGCCGCGCACCCGCAGTGTGCGCCGAATGGTTTCAAGCGCCCGCATCCCACTCACATCACACTGGTTAACGCTGTGCATCCGCAAGAGCAGATACCGCACACTCCGTTGCCGTTCCAGCAGCCCCAACAACTGTTCTTCCACGTGATTGACCGCGCCAAAATAGAGGTCGCCTTGCAGGTCAACTACCAGCAATTGCGGACACATTGGCTTGCCGTGCGCTGCGTCCCAGTGGCGAAACTCGCTATCGGGTACCACCGCTTCTACACGCGGCATAGCGGTGCGGATCAGGTAATAGCCCAATGAGGTGACCACCCCGATCAAAATCGCAAATTGCAACGGCAGCGTGAGTGTTAGCGCCAGTGTCGCCACCATAATGGCTGTCTCACCACGTGAACTGCGCCAGACCCGCGCCATTGCTTTGTGATCAACCATCCCGAGCGCGGCAACCATCAATGTTCCCGCTAGCACAGCACGCGGAATGATGGCGAGAATCTCGTTCAACAGACTGGTCCCGATTAGAACGGTAATACCTGAAATAACACCGGTGAGCGCTGTCTTGCCACCTGCCTGATACGCCAGCGCCGAGTGGTTGAATGAGCCAGAACACGGCATGCCGGAAAAGATTCCAGATGCAATGTTTGCTAATCCCTGTCCGACAAATTCCTGATTGCTGTCAATTCGTTGACCGGTGTAGCCCGCAATCGCACGGGCAATCGCAATCGCTTCAACTAAACCGATTATTGCCAATGCAAATGCACCGTTGGCCAACTGTCCAATCAAGTGGAGATCAAATGGTAACTGAGCCAATGGTGGAAAACCTGCTGGCACCTCACCCATTAAGCGCACGCCCTGCTGTTCCAGGTCGGAAATCCAGACAATGAATATCATGATGACAATACTCAAGAGTGAGGCTGGCAATGTGCGGGTAAAGTTGGGAATCGTATGGATAATAATAATGGTCAATCCGCCAATAATAAGCGATGGCCAGTGTACTTGTTCGAATTTCGCCAGCGTTTCAACAACGATTGTAGGAATATTCGCACCTGGAGGAATGCTAATGCGTGTAATAGGACCGATCTGATTGAATAAAATTAAGAGTCCTGATCCGGCTGTAAACCCAACGGCAACTGCATCTGAGATGAAGGTCACCAGCATACCTAATCGGGCAATACCCATAATGAGCCGGATTATTCCGGCCATTATCGCAACTAAACTGGCAGCCGTAACGAATTCGGAACTGCCGACCAGTGCAATCGGCAAAAGTACCGATAGAGTTAAAATAGCGCCAGTTGTAGTTGGGCCACTGTTTAGCAGAGTAGAGGATCCCCACAATGCCCCGATCATCGTGGCGACCATTGCACTGTACAAACCAACCACTGGTGGTAGACCACCCAAAATAGCAAACGCCAGTGATTGGGGTAATAAAACCAGACCGACCGTGACTCCGGCGAAAAAGTCCGCTCGTAATGCGTGCAGTGGATAAGTCCGAAATAATCGAACGGGCTGCGCGAATAAGGTTAGTGCCGAACGTATGTAATCGTACATAGTGATGTATTCATGTGTCTGACAAGAATCACTATCATTCATTGTGACCAAAATCGCTTGCTATCTGAAGGATAGTGTAGATGAAAGAGAGCAGTTGCCGTTTACTCCAGATGTTTTCCATCATACCGCGATTTCAGATTAGTAAAGCAGTGATGAATACTCTTGAACGTAGCTTTGTAATTACAGATACCGTATTCCTGTCAGATAGTCTATGGTATAGTGAAGGCGGTGGAGCTGTTGATCATTATGCTGAATCTCGATATTCAGTATAACGTTTCTCGAATGGATTCATTCCCAATGTGCAACAAGAGGTTTGTACGAACGATAGGATCAGTACCGTTGTTGGCAGTAATAACTGTGACCAGGGAGAGGATTTCACGAATTAATAGAGCTATGATCGACCGCCATTTATGGATGCTGAGTACTATTGTCGGTTTGATCCTCTTCTGGTTCTTACGGCAGCGCGGTTACGATGATCCGTACATTACATATCGTTACGCGATGAACCTGGCAAGTGGTAACGGCTTTGTCTACAATCCTGGCGTTGCGACCCTCAGCACAACAGCCCCCCTGTTCGGATTGATCCTGACCCCAGTGGCCTCATTCGGCTGGCCGATTCCACTGGTAGCTAACCTGATTGGCTGTCTGAGTCACGCCACTGGAGCACTGGCGTTGTGGCGATTGGGTCAGGAATGGAATGACAGGCTTGCTGCTGGAGCAGCAGCGCTCTTGTACCTGCTCTTTCCCTTTTCACTGACAACGCTTGGCAGTGAGACTTTGCCGGCAATGGCGTTGACGCTATGGATTTTTGTTTGGGCAGCACGTGGTCGGCAATGGCTTACCGGTACCCTTGCCGGGTTGTTGGTCTGGCTACGGCCCGATGGGATTCTCGTCGGGCCGTTAGCGCTCCTGTTGTTGACGATAACCGGCAAGCACTGGCGTAATTGGCGGCGCTGGCCGTGGTTAGCAGGATTGATCTGGATCGGGATCGTTAGTACTGGCGCAGGATTGGCCTGGTTCATATACGGTGCACCATTGCCGGTAACGCTCTATGCCAAGCAACAACAAGCGCTCATTCCTGGTTTCTACGATTTTGGTGATCGACTGTGGGTGACGTTGCGTAACCATCTTGCTCAGCCTGTTTACCAGATGGTCTTCTTGCTGGCCGGTCTCGGCTTGATAGCGAGTTTGCGCTCTTGGCGCTGGCTATTTTTGATCGGATGGGCAACGCTCTACGCTCTGGCTTATACGCTCTTGCACGTAGCTGGCTATTTCTGGTATGTGGCCCCACTCGTTGTCGGTCTGGCACCTGCATTCGGGCTTGGGGTACGTCTTGTCGGCAGATGGTTACAGCGGCTTGGTGGGCTGAGGTTAAGCAGTATTGGGATTGTCGTGATATTATGCGGCACTACTCTCTGGTTGAGCAGTGCTGTTTATCGGATCGGTCAACAGATCGATCCGCGTTTGACCGTCTATCGTGAGGCAGGAGAATGGTTGGCAGCCAATACTCCACCAAACGCTAGTGTTGCCACGCTAGAGATCGGCATTATCGGCTATTACGCTCAGCGTCCGATAATCGATTTTGCCGGTCTTCTACAGACGGACATTGCCGCCCAATTGGGATCAGGAGGGTTTGGCGCTTCGGCGCAGTATGCGATTGAGCATTATCGTCCAGCATACCTGGTATTACAGGAACAAGCCCTCTCCCTGCTGAGTGGACGACCTGACCTTACCGCACGTTGCCCGATTGTCGCCGAGATTCCCGATCCACGGTATGCAGCACCATTGACGATCCACGCCTGTCGTTGGGAAAGCCCTTAATAATCCATCAGGATGTACGCTAAGCCTATCGACCAGAGGAGAAACGAATGAAACGATTGATCACTATCACCCTCTTGCTCATACTGTTAACCACGACGATTCCTGTCGCGGCTCAATCTACTGCACCCGTCTGCTTTCCCGATGTACCGCTCATTGATAACTGCCTTCATCCATCTTTCGTGGCCTACTGGCGCGATAATGGTGGTCTACCGGTGTTCGGTTATCCCATCAGCGCTCTCGAACTATTTACCGGCGATGAAGGGCGATTGTTGACCGTGCAATGGACGGAGCGCAATCGTCTGGAGTTACACCCAAACAACCCTCCGGAGTATCGTATCCAGATCGGGCGGATGGGAGCAGAAGCATTAGCCCGTGCTGGTCGTGATCCTTTTGCCGATCCGCCTGATAGCGGGCCACAACCCGGATGTCTCTGGTTTCCTGAAACCGGTCACAATGTCTGTGATCAGGAACCAGGCAACGGCTTTCGTTCGTACTGGCAGAACAACGGGCTACGGATTCCCGGCCTGAGTCGCTATGCGCAATCACTAGCGCTGTTCGGCTACCCGTTAACGGCCCCGCAAATGGAGCGGAATGCAAACGGTGATCTGGTATTGACCCAGTGGTTTGAGCGAGCACGTTTTGAGTGGCATCCGCAAAATCCGGCTCGTTCACGAGTGTTACTTGGTTTGCTGGGGCGCGAACTGTATACCTCGCCACAACCTCTACCTGATCTGCGGAGTGGCCGGTCTGTGTTCGGTGTGGAAATCAATCGCGGTACTGTCGCTGCCACTGCCAACCGTCTGGCCGAGCTGGGAGCTGACTGGGTGCGCTACAACGGTATTCTCTGGTCGGAAGTAGAACCAACGCCAGGTGCTCGTAATTGGGAGGCCCTGAAACAGGTTGAAGCTGACTTGCAAGCGATCAGAGCAGCAGGTGCTATCCCGATGGTTGTAGTCCGCGGCGCACCATCGTGGGCACAGGCCCGGCCAGATATCATTTGTGGGCCGATCCGCGCTGATGCCTTGCCTGCGTTTGCGGCGTTCCTCAGTGACCTAGTCGCTCGCTATCGTCAGCCACCGTACAACGTGACATTTTGGGAATTGGGAAATGAGCCTGACGCACCGTTTCAGCTTGTCGGTAGTACAGCGCCGTTTGGGTGTTGGGGTGATGAACAGGATACAGAGAGCTACGGCGGTACGGCGTATGCCGCAATGCTGAAAGCTGCCTATCCGGCAATCAAAGCTGCCGACCCCCAGGCCCAGGTCATTCTTGGCGGGTTAATCCTCGATTGCGCACCGGATCGTTTGCTGTCAAACGGTCAGCCCTGTCGGGCTGGTCGCTTTTTCGAGGGTGTCTTACGCGCTGGAGGGGGTGATTACTTTGACATCGTCGCCTATCATGCGTATGGCTACTTCCGTCCTAATTACGACCCGGATCGCGAGCGGCCAAACTGGAGTGACCGTGGTGGGGCAACGCTGGGCAAGGCGGCTTACCTACGCGAAACGCTGGCGCAGTACGGCTATGCTAAACCACTCCTTATGAATGAAGGAGCCTTGCTCTGCTATCGCAGTTCGCCAAATTGTCGGCCCAACGGTTTTGAAGCAGCAAAAGCCGACGCAGTAGTACGACTCTACGCTCGAACGCTGGCAATTGATCTGCTGATGTCACACTGGTACACACTGAACGGTCCTGGCTGGCAGGAGAGTGGGTTACTCGATGCCAACCAACAACCGGTACCGGCCTTTCAGGCATTTCAGTTCGTGCGCCAGCAACTTGCCAGCGCACGCTACTTGCGTGCTGTTGACACTACCGGCCTGGAGGGGTATCACTTCCGCACAACCGATGACGAAGTGATTATCGTCTGGAGTGTTGATGGCAACGAACGAACATTTACCGTTCCAGCGGCAACTCGCGCTATTTACGATGCAACCGGTACGGCGTTGCCGTTATCAGCAACGCTGACCCTGACGACTGCACCTCGGATCGTTGTTGTTTCGAGACGGTAATGTGTGGCAGCATAAGTATGGTTGATGTGCCGCGAGGTATTGGTAAGGACGAGGCAGCACCTCGCCCTACTGACCAGGTTCATCTATCGTGGACATGACGATATTCGGATAAGCTCTAAGAGCCTATCCGAATCATCGTCTCAGGGTACAGTGGATAAAACCTAATAGATGTACGGGCGCAGCGCCGCTGCGCCCCAACCGAATCTTCTTCTGCGACAAGGTATTCTGGATAGGCACTAAACCTGCTCCAGCAATTGTTCCCACGTCAGGATTATCTACACCCTTCACCGGATCAGCCACAACTCTTCTTGCGGTTGACCGATCCACTCGTACCCATCGGCAGTAACCAGAATTTCTTCCTCAAGCGAGATATAACCGTAACGAGTACGCACACCAAGTTCAAGGGTCAAGACCATTCCGGCGTCGATGGTACCGTAAGGCTTGTCGCCGTACCGCTCCCAGCGTGGATAGAAGCCAACCCCACCATCGTGTACCGCTCGTCCAACTTGATGCCCAAGTGCATGCGGGTACTCTGGATAACCGGCAGCGGTAATTGTCTGGCGGGCAATCGCATCAATTTCCCAGCCAATAACCCCGGGTCGTATTGCCGCCGCTGCATTCTGAATGGCAGCTTTGACTGCATTGAAGGCGTGTAGAACTTCGGCTGGCGGTTTGTCTTCGTTAGGCCGCAAACAATACCAGACCCGCTGATGATCCGAGCAGTAGTCATTCAGTTTGACGCCAAAATCCATGTGGAAGATTTCACCAGGACGTACGATTTCATCCGAGGGGCCAACGTGTCCCCATGGCGAAGATGGTCCGGCATTAAGGCCAGGACAATGGGCAGGGTCCCAGGCTGTCGTCGCCCCGCAGGCGTTGGTTTGCGCCTGCACAAATGCCGCAACCTCGCGTTCACTCACGCCAGGCCGTAGAAAATCACCGACCGCAGTAAAGATGCGCAGACCGAGATCGGCAGCAGCTCGTAAGCGTGCCACTTCCTGGGGGGTCTTGCGACTGCGTAGGGCAGCGACAAAGGATTCGGCAGAAACGAGGCGATTGCGATAGGGTGTATCGGCAAGATAATCGCACAAATTGAGATACATACCGTAGGTCAGGCCATCGGCGCTCACATCGCCGCGGCTGATGTTGATGCCGATACGTTGCGGATCGTAAGCGGAAAGAAGACGGACGAGTTCAGGGCCAATACTCTGAGTATAGGTGCGTATATCAGTAAACAGACCAGTTCGCCGAACCGCTTCATCATCACCCAAACCGGTCAGAGCTAACGCATAACCACTACGAGTAACCATGATGGCCGTCGGCCAGGTGAAAGAGAATTGACCGAGGAGTTTTAGCGATGGATCGGTGTGTTCAGCCGTTTCACGAACAAAAATGAGCCAGAGATCAAGATCATGCGCTGCCAGCAGTTCGCTAGCCTGGTGCAGTTTCTCGTGGTAGAGGTCCATTCGTTAGCTCCTCTTCCATGACGATGCGGCTGAACGTTGCGTTACGAGATCGGGTCTGGTATTCAATCCTCGTGTGGTGGGCAATCGAGCCTCCTCGGCTCTTCCCACCGCTGTATGCCAAACGATGTACTACCGCCACAAACTATTCCAGAGGTCTTGCAACGTGCTTTGTACACCGGCAATTGTTTGTCGGATAGGGTCAGGCGAAAGACGAGCATCGAGGCGTGTGCGGGCATCTTCGATCACCTCGGTGAGCATGCGGTGAGCTTCTTCGGCGTAGAGCCGGGTTAGCAACTCGGCATAGGCATCGAGCAACTGTTCACGGTCGGCTTTAGGAGTTTCATCAAGTAAATTTGCTAAAATGTGCCGCGCACGAGTATAGAAATCTTCAATCGCCATAGGGTCTTCCTTCACGTCGATGATAGTGGTGGTTCTCCCCGTCTGAGGACTTCTCGGGATCGGCCACCTTCGGCAGGGCCGACATACCCCTGTTGTTCAAGGAGATCGATCAACTGTTGAGCCTTCGAATAACCAATGCGAAGCCGGCGCTGGAGAAGTGATGCAGAAGCGCGCTGGTGTTGTGAGACGAGCGCAATCGCCTGGGGCAACAGCTCATCTTGTTCGGCGGGCGAGAGAAATTCGGCTGGTGGTTTAAACTCGTTGCTACCGGTGGCTGCCTGAACGGTACGCGCATGACCTGCCGCTTCCGTCGCATTTGTCTCGGCAGGCGGAGCGGCATTGCGCCAGAATTCAACGATCCGCTCAACCTCGCGGTCGGCAACGTAAGTCCCCTGGATACGCACCAACTTAGACGAGTCGGCAGCCATGTAGAGCATGTCACCACGGCCCAGGAGATGTTCAGCACCGGGCATGTCAAGGATAACGCGGCTATCGACCTGTGAGGTTACCGCGAAGGCGATCCGTGAAGGGAAATTTGCCTTAATCAAACCGGTAATCACATCGACTGACGGACGCTGAGTAGCGATGATTAAATGAATCCCCGTTGCCCGAGCCATCTGCGCCAACCGACAGATATAGGTCTCAACCTCATCGGCAGCCATCATCATCAGATCGGCCAACTCATCGATCACAATGACAATATACGGCATTGGTTCGAGATCGGCCCGTTTTCGTGCCAGTTGGCGATAACTGTCGATATTACGACAGGCATTACGGGCAAAGATTTTGTAGCGGCGTTCCATCTCGCGGGTGGCCCACTTTAGCGTTGGCACAACCCGTTCTACCTCAGTCACTACCGGCGAAAGCAGGTGCGGAATGTGGTTGTAGACGATCATCTCGACCATTTTGGGGTCGATCAGAATGAACTTAAGTTCGTCGGGAGTGTGTTTCAGCAACAAACCGCAGAGAAAGGCATTAATAGCTACTGATTTCCCCGAACCGGTAGCACCGGCGACCAATAAGTGCGGCATTTTGGTGAGGTCGGCAATCACCGGCGTGCCACTCACATCCTTCCCCAGCGGCAGTTTCAAGCGGCCACGGTGCAATTCGTACTCTTCGCTGTCGAGTACCTCACGCAGAGTAACCATCGCGATGGCGCTATTGGGAATCTCAATCCCAACCACATTTTTGCCGGGAATTGGCGCCTCAATCCGGATCGATTGCGCAGCCAGCGCCAAAGCCAAATCGCGTTCGAGGGTCAAAATTTTCGCGACCTTAACCCCGACTGCCGGTTGTAGTTCAAACTGCGTCACTGCCGGGCCAGTATTCACACCAACCACCCGTGCTTCAACCTTAAAGCTGGCCAATGTCTCTTCGATCACACGGGCTTTCAGCCGTCGTTCTTCATCGGTGATACCACCATCAGCGGTACGTTCAAGTAACAGATCGAGGGCCGGAAGAGGCCAGGCTCGGCGTACCGATGACAGTTCAAATCCATCGAGCGGCTCCTGGACAACCTCCTGCACAGGCTCTGGTTGTGTCGGCGTGGGCGGCTTTGGCAGCGGAGCGGCTTTGGCGGTTGGTGATGGTAACTCAGGTGTTGGGCGCTGGAACAGACTGGCCCGCGTAGGGCGCGCTGCTATCGGTGTTGGCACAATATCATCGACAGATGTCTGCGGTGGTGGTACGAAGAGTACATCGCTACTGCCACGTTGCAGTGCTGTTGGTTGTGGTAATGGCGAGCGGTGCGTTACATTCCAGAGCATCCGCCAGAATGCAGTAGTACGCTCGATCATCCCCAACACCAGCTTGCGCACAGTGAGGTTGAACGTGAGGAGTAAGCCTGTCAGACCCAGCGCCAGGATCACCATCACTGCGGCAATGCGCCCAATAGCGAGCTGTAGGAGTTCTAGGAGCCAGTAGCCAATCAGTCCACCACCCTCATTCATTCTGTCAGGGAGAAGGATGTCATGCACTGGCACTTCTAGCAAGCCTAGCATTGCCAGCAACACGAAAACTGTCCCCAATACATTCGCCCCACTTAGGCTGGCATCGGTTATCTGTTCCTGCCACAAAATAGCAATACCGATGACCAGGAGAGTAAGCGGTACAAAGAAGATACCGGCGCCAAACAACGTATGCACCAGGTCGAGGTAAAGACGCCCCAACCCACCAGATTCACCGGTAAAAACAAAAATAATTGTTATCGCGGCCAGCAGGATCAGACCGATGGCAAAGAGTTCACGTTGATGTTCGGGGCGCAGGGCAACCTGCCAGGCTCCGCGTGCCTTACCCTTTCGACCACGATTGCTCGTAGTGCGCTGTTTTCCTGACGCTTTGTGCCCGCTACGTGAAGCCATGGTTCTTACTCGTCGGGTACTTCTATATGCAATTCGATTATAGCATATTTGTGCGAGAGGGTATAGACAAAAACTCGGTATCGCTACGGATGAACCTTGGATGCATGAGGAGGGGTGAGTAACCGCCTTGCCCCTACCGATGTCCACGACGATGGTCACGGAGCGCCGATCCGACATCTCCTGTTGCCGCAGCAAATCGGTCGGGGCGCAGCAGCGCTGCGCCCGTCTATCCATCAATGGCGTGCATCCGTTACACCGTGAGACGGTTATTCGGATGGGCACTTAGTTCGTCGTGCGTGAACCAATGATGCCTCACAACTTCCTCCGAATCTCCTTTCGCTCTCATAGGTCGAGGGTGCACGGCGAATCTCTCGCAATCCCATTTTCTATCTTCATCTCTGCTTTTTCCGCTGTTGCATCGTCCAATCATCGCAGGTGACCTGAAGCTGACCCCTCTGCAAAGTTCTCCTCCGCGGCACCCTCTTTACAAATTGCCTGCAACCGCATATAATTGTTGCAAGGTATGTGGTGTTTGCACAACATACCATCTTCCAACTGAGAGATGTGCTCTCAGTTATTCTTTTTATACTAAGGTTTTCCGACCGTTCGGTCAGACGGTATGGGCAGCGTAGAGGCAGTAGTGATGACAGAGAAACCGACATACCTGACTCGCGAAGGTCGCGCCCGTTTAGAAGCAGAGCTTGAGTATCTTATCACCGTTGAGCGTAAGCAGATTGCCGAACGGATTGCTGCGGCCAAAGAATTAGGCGATATTTCCGAGAGCGGTGAATATGAAGATGCCAAGAAGGCACAGGCTCTATTAGAAGGTCGCATTCGCGAGTTGAAGCACTTGCTTTCACGCGCCGAAGTGATCGACGAAGATCAGGTCAGCAATGGTGAAGTACGACTTGGTTCGTCGGTAACCGTTCGCTTTGAAGAAGATGGTACAGAAGAGACGTGGACGATTGTTGGTAGCGCCGAAGCGAATCCCCGTCAGGGGCGTATCTCCAACGAATCGCCACTCGGTGCTGCGCTACTCGGTAAGCGAGCCAGAAACAAGGTGACGGTGCACACTCCTTCCGGCGTCATGAAATTGACGATTCTCAAAGTGCGATAGTAAACACCGGACAAACGCCGCGCCGTGCTAGAGGCAATCATGTGGTGATTGTCTACATGGTGGTGCCTGTTCGTTTCTTTCAGGCGTCGACCTCTCGACGCCTGATTGTATTTTTCCGGTATAATGAGAAAAAGGCAAACCGACGTTGGTGGAAGACGTCGGCAATGCATACAGTTTCGGCATAATCCTATGGAATTAAACGATTTACAGGCCCAACGTGCCGCGAAGCTCGAGCAGTTGCGAGCGGCAGGTCTTGATCCTTACCCACCTCGCTGCCAGCGTAGCCATACGATAGGGGAAGTGCTTGCCACTTTCGACGAACTGGCTGCCAGCGCTACGCCGCTGACGCTGGCGGGGCGGATTGTCGGTGCCCGCCGAATTATGGGTAAGATCGCTTTTGCGCATATTGAAGACGGCAGCGGTGAAATTCAACTCTGGTTAAGTCGAGCCGATGTAGGCGATGAGTGGTTTGACCGTTTTCGCGACCAGCTTGATACGTTTGATATTGTGCAAGCCAGCGGGGTCCTGCGCCGCACTAAGACTGGCGAGCGGTCACTGTTTGTACGTGAACTGGCAATCTTAGCCAAGGCAATCAATCCACCACCGGAAAAATGGGCCGGTCTACAAGACGTTGAAGAACGGCATCGCCAACGTTACCTCGACTTGATTGTTAATCGCGACCGCCGCGACATCTTTCGTGCTCGCGCTCGGATTATCAGCACGATGCGGCGCGTCCTCGATGAACGCGGCTTTCTCGAAGTCGAAACCCCAGTCTTGCAACCGCTCTACGGTGGTGCTGCGGCTCGTCCGTTTATCACCTATCACAACGCGCTCGGCCAAAACCTTTATCTGCGTATTGCGACCGAACTCTATCTCAAGCGATTGATCGTTGGTGGTTTTCCTGGGGTGTACGAAATTGGCAAGAACTTTCGGAATGAAGGAGTGGATCGGTCGCATAATCCTGAATTTACGATGATGGAATGCTATCAGGCGTATGCAGATTATCACGCAATGATGACCCTCGTTGAAGAGATGCTGAGCGAAATCTGTCTGGCTGTGCACGGTACCACCACGATAACCTATCAAGGACGTGAACTTGACTTTCGGCCACCTTGGCCACGGATAGCGATGGCAACGGCTATTGCCGATCGTACCGGTATCGATATTACGCAACTGACCGATCTTGCTGCCCTCCAGGCAGCGATCGCCGATCACGGGCTGCGCGTTGAACGTAAAGCGTCGTGGGCCAAACAGGTTGATGAACTCTTCTCGGAATTCGTGCAACCATACCTCTTCCAGCCAACGTTTATCATCGACTATCCGGTAGCAATGTCGCCCCTCGCCAAACGTATTCCTGATCGTCCTGACTTTACCGAACGGTTCGAGGCTTTCATTGCCGGAATGGAGATCGGGAATGCCTTTACCGAATTGAACGATCCGTTTGATCAGGAAGAGCGTTTCCGTGAACAACTGCGTGCTTTTGCCGCCGGTGATGAAGAGGCCCATCAAATGGACGAAGATTTCATTAATGCTCTCTGCTACGGTATGCCACCGACTGGCGGTTTGGGCATTGGTATCGACCGACTGGTTATGGTATTGACCGACCAGTCAAACATCCGCGAAGTGATCCTCTTCCCACACTTGCGGGAACGATCCGATTAAGCAAACGGTGCTGGCAAACCATCACCAGAAAGGAGGTTTTTATGCCCCGCTCATTTACGGTTGAACGTGAGAGTTTGCCGGCGGTTGTCCAGCGTTGGATTGAGGCCATTGGTCTTGGTGAGGAGGAGTTGATTGAGCTGGTGTTTACCGAACGCGAATTGCTGATCAGACGCCCGATGAGTCCACACTTGCGCGCCTGGGCAGAAGCGATGTGTGATCAGTACGATCGCGCTTTTCGGCAGATTGTTGGCATCTAGTAACGAGATAGCGCAATGCTTGACGAAGAATCGGCGGAGATCGTCTATCTGACAAAAGATGATGTCCTTGATCTGCATACGTTTGTGGTCGAAAGGTACGGCGGTCTATTCGGGATTAAGAGTCAGGATCGCTTGCAAATGGTATTACAAGCGCCACGCCAGCACCTCTTTGGCACAGAATTGTATCCCGATCTGTGCAGTAAGGCCGCCGTCTTTACCTTTTTACTGGTCAAACATCATCCCTTTAACTCGGCAAATGAAGCTACTGCTTTCCTAAGTCTGCTCCGTTTCCTTGCGATCAATGGCGCTTGTTTACGACCAGAAGTTGGACCAGATGAGATTGCCTGGGTATTTCGGGCGTTAAGCCATGGCGATATGGATCGAGAAGAGCTTGAGTGCTGGCTACGCGAGAATATAGGAACGTTACCATGACGCGGGTACTCATTAACGGCGCAAAAGGGATGCTGAGCGCACGAGTGGCGCAGTTGCTGAGTCAACAGGATGAGGTGATCGTGCTAGGTCGTCAGCTACCAGAAGCGCCGATCGGGCGCGCTGACTGGCTGACTGCACACCTTGATCGTCATCAATTGCTTGAACTCTTGCGCGCTGAACAGATTGAGACGGTCGTTCACTTCGATTTGTTGGGTTTCAACGAGCCATTACCCGATCACGAAACCACCGTCCAGCATAACGTTATTGGCACAATGGAGCTTCTCGGTGCCTGTCGTGCTGCCGGAGTACGCCACATCGTACTGCGAAGTCATGGCTGGATTTACGGTGCCAGTCCCCTTAATCCGTTATTCATCAGCGAAGAACATCCGATCAGAACCCAGCATTATCGTGGACTGTTACGTACCCTGGGTGAGGTTGAGCAGATCGTTAGCGATTTCGCCGCACGCCATCCGCAAATCACGGTGACGGTGCTGCGCTGTGCACCATTGCTGAATCCGCAAAGCCAGCTTATACGCTATCTCTGTTCGCCATCGCCCCAGGTATTGTTCGGTTTTGACCCAATGATCCAGTTGCTGCACGTAGACGATGCTGCCCAGGCGGTGGTCGCCGCCGTCCAGCAACCGATAGGTGGGGCATTTAATATCGCTCCGGCGCAACCAATGCCGCTCCGTCAGGTGATCCGACGGCTTGGTCATCAGCCGGTTCCGGTGTTAGGGCCGCTCTTCGACAATCAGCCACCACCAGGATGGCCCTTTGAAGTCGATTTTTTACGCTACCGCTGTACCATCGATCCGCAACGGGCCTGTCGTCTGTTGGGATGGTCGGCAAGGTACGATATGGCGACTGCCCTCGACTCACTCAAGCCACTATCACCGGAAGAGGAACGCGCAGCGGCCGCACGTGCGCTCGATGAATTTTTGAACCGCAGGAGAAGAACTGATGAACGATGAGCCGGTTGATCCCCAGGCTACACCTAAAGAGCCGCGCCGCTCACGCCGACGGCGAGTGCAGACGGTGACTGTGGAGACGGAGCAGGGACCGCTCCAGGCGGCAACTGACGACGGTGCAGAAGCAGGAGCAGTTGACCCGCCACAACCAACACCGCAACCTTTAGAATGGGATGAACCAACACCGACTCGCCGAACGAGTGAGCAATTCTTTGAAGTGGAGGTTGATATTCGCCAGCAGAGTGATCAACAACCTTCACCACAGGCAGCATTAGGTCATTTTGCGGCTGGTGTTATACGGCTGATTGGGGAAAATCTCCAACGTATGACCCAGGCGCAGATCGAGCGCGTGAATAGCATGCTGCAAGGAGTCGATCTGCGCGATTACCTCGACCCCGATTTCTGGAAAGGCATCGGGATGGTGCTACGGTATCAGATCGACGAGCAGGTCAACTTTATTCAACGTCGGTTACGCGGTGAGTACAGCACCGATCCCTTCGGCATGGATCGTGAGATTATCGAAATCGCCCGCCCGTTTCTTACCTTCATGTACACAACGTGGTGGCGGGTAACGGCCACTGGTCTTGAACACGTACCCGCCCAGGGGCGCGCCTTACTGGTCGCAAATCACAGTGGGGTCTTACCCTGGGATGGCGCTATGATTGCGACAGCAGTCGTCCATGAACATCCTGCTCAAAACGAACGGATTGTGCGCTCGCTGCACTTACACTGGTTTACGACCCTGCCGGTGATTGCTCCGACACTGGCTGCTCTTGGTCAGGTGCCAGGGATTCCAGAGAATGCAATCCGGTTGCTCGAACAGGATGAATTGGTCTGTGTCTTCCCGGAAGGTCTGAAAGGGGTGGGGAAGCTCTTTAAAGATCGATACAAGCTGGCTCGTTTTGGTCGTGGTGGGTTTGTGCAAGCAGCGTTGCGTACCCAAGCACCAATCATACCTGTGGCCGTTGTCGGCGCCGAAGAGATTTATCCGATGCTTGCAAATGCCGAGGGGGTGGCAAAGTTGTTCGGTTTCCCCTATTTTCCGCTCACGCCATTCTTTCCATGGTTTGGGTTGCTAGGGGTTATTCCCTTGCCAACGCGCTGGAGCATCACCTTTTGTCCACCCATAGCAACGGATAGTTATGAACCAGAAGTAGCCGATGATCCTATCACGGTGCTGGCGTTGACAGAGCAGGTGCGCGAGATTATCCAGGAGACAATCAACCAGAAGCTGGCTGAACGCACGTCAGTATTTTGAGTAGTGGCGATGGCGTCGTTTGATACATTAAGAGGAAACAAGGGGTGCAGTAGGGCTGCACCCTTATCATTTGTAGTGATGTAGAAGACAGAGATCGCTCAAATAAGGAAAATACCCTCCCATTGATGAGATGTTGGGTAATGTAGCCTGCCAAAAACGGAGGCTGGCGATGATTAAACATTTGCACAAAGCAGAGGAAAGGGTGCAGGTAACAGGAGCGAGAAGAATTTTTATGAGCATACTTTTTGAGCGCTTCATATCAATGCGTATATCTGGGATTTAACACCATTGCGTAGCAGGCTGAAAGTGTGGTAAGAATAACATAGGATATGCTCTGGTTGCTAGATTAGGACCTCACATGCCATACCGCATCTGGATAATTGTGATCAGCCTCGTTGGCTTGATTTCCTGTACTGTTGTGCCAGGAAGCAGGACAGATGAACCATCTATACCGCCTACCGCGCCAATCGTGGCGTCGGTTGCAACAATTCAGCCCACCACTACCGTTACGGCAACTTCGAATACGTTGATAAGCAGCACTCCCGTTACGAATGAATCGACATCTACACCAGTACCGTCCATGACAGCTATTGATCCAGCGACATTTGATTATGCACTTGAGCGTATCGCTGACGGCTTTTCGCATCCGACCCATCTGACTCACGCTGGTGATGGTAGCGGACGGTTGTTTGTAGTTGAGCAGGCCGGTCAAATCTGGATTTTGCACAACGGCAAACGATTGTCAAATCCATTCCTCGATATTCGTGAACGGGTAGGATCACGTGGCAATGAACAGGGACTGCTCAGCGTCGCGTTTCATCCACAGTACGCGGCAAATGGAAGGTTCTTTGTGAACTATACCGATACGCACGGCAACACGGTGATCGCCGAATACCGTGTCAGCAACAATCCTGACCAGGCAGACCCAAGCAGCGCCCGTGTGTTGTTGCGCATTGAACAGCCTGCCGCGAATCATAATGGTGGCTTATTACTGTTTGGCCCTGATGGCTACCTCTACATTGGCACCGGTGATGGTGGTGGGGCTGGCGATCCGATCAATGCTGGACAGCGGTTAGACACACTGCTTGGCAAGTTGCTGAGAATCGATGTGGACAATGGTCAACCTTATACGATCCCGCCCGATAATCCTTTCGTTGGATTGTCTGGCGCTTTGCCAGAAATTTGGGCTTACGGGCTGCGCAACCCGTGGCGCTTTACCTTCGATCCGGTGCGTGAGCTGATTTTCATCGCTGATGTTGGACAGAATGCGCAGGAAGAGGTCAACGTCGCTTCGGCTCAGGCAGGCGGTTTGAATTATGGCTGGCGGCTCATGGAGGGTGACCAGTGCTATCGATCAGCGAACTGCGATCCGACCGGTCTGGTTTTACCGGTAGCGGTGTATGGTCACGATAGCGCTACCGGTGGTTGTTCGGTGACCGGAGGTGAGGTGTATCGCGGTGAACGGCAGCCGCTGTTAAACGGTGTCTATTTCTACGCCGACTTTTGTACCGGTAATCTGTGGGCGCTCTGGGCCGATGGTGAATCCTGGCAACATGCACTGATTACCCGTGTGCGAATTCAAACAACCTCGTTCGGATTAGATGAAGCGGGAGAGCTGTATTTGCTTGACCGGGCTGGTGGGGTGTACCGGCTGGTTGCCTCTGGACATCGAGACAGGTAATACCACACCATGGTTTTTCAGCGGTCTCAGCTGTTCGATCATGCGCTCACATACCCGCCAAAAACGCTCTGATCAGACGCATCAATTCGGCGGGTTGATCTTCTTGAATGGTGTGACCACTATTGGCAACGAACACCAGTTGGCAATTGGGAATGGCGGCAGCCAGGCGTTGTACATCTTGTGGTAAGTTGTTCTTTTCGCCGTCACCATTGATGAGCAACACTGGACGGCGAATGTGCGACGCTGCACGCAGGCAAATGTCACCACCGGCGGCTAGGATGGCCTCGGCTGCCCTTACCCAACCCTCTATCATTGGTTCGAGCTGTTCACGACCGTGTAATGCAATAATCTCGTCTCGCCAGGCTGCCCGTTGCTCACCCCAGGCTGAAACCGGTAACCAGTCTTGCACAGCGTCAACCATGGCCTGACTGATCACACCAGAGACACCCCACGCCACTACACCGCGCACCAGATCAGGATGCCGTGCTGCGAGAAGTAATGCACTCTCGGCGCCATCGCTAAACCCCATCACAACCACCGGTTCTGGTCGTAGCATATCGAGCAGTTCGGCCATATCATCCGCGTCGCGCTGATAGAAGTTGGGTGGAAAATCGCGATTCGGTGGCCGACTGGCGCCATATCCACGTAAATCGGGGGCGATAATCCGATAATCCGGGCTGAGTTCATCGATAAGCAAGCCCAAGTGACTGCGCGCTGTGCCGGTAAAACCGTGCATAAGTAAGATCGGTAAGCCACTCCCTACATCGTGATATGCGATGATTGCTCCATCACGTAGCGTAACTTGTCTAAGCATAAAAATCCTATAATGATAACAAACAGCGATAATGTACTTACTGTGAAACCAAGATTGAGAGTTATGCAATGACCATAGAAGACTTGCGTGCCATTCCGTTGTTCGCCAGTCTTGATGAGGCAACGCTAGCCGATACTGCTCGTCGGGTACAAATCTGCAACTATCGAGCTGGTCAATATATCATACACGAAGATCAACCCGCCCATGCCATTTTCTTTGTTGTCCGTGGTCGAGTACGGCTGTCACGCACTGCCCCTGATGGTCGAGAGCAGGTACTGGCGATGGCAGGACCGGGTGAATACTTCAATGCAGTACCAATCTTCGACGGTGGAACGAGTCCGGCGTCAGCACGAGCGATGAGTCAGGTTACCTGTCTGATACTGGAACGTGATGATCTACTGATGCTTATTCGCAAACACCCTGATCTAGCCCTGGCCGCCCTTTCTGATCTAGCCGGTCAATTACGCGAACTGGTGATGCTGGTAGAAGACCTGGCTTTCCGTTCGGTACGCGCACGCCTGGCGCGATTATTACTGGCCGAAGCTGCCGAAGGAACTGCTGAAGTGACGCAGCAAGAGCTGGCTGAACGCACCGGTACCGTGCGTGAAATTGCCGGGCGAGCACTACGCCGGATGGCCGAGGAACGACTGGTGAAGTTAGAACGCGGGCGAGTCATCGTATTAGATCGAACGCGGCTGGCGAAAGTGGCAGAAGAATAGGGTAGGGTGACGAGTGTGCAGAACAGAATCACCCCACACGCTCGCAACGATAGAGTGAAGCGTGTGGGGTGGCAAGGGTATGCTCAGCAAGCACAAGCCCTACTGAAAGAGAGCAGCGACCGTATTATACATATCAGCCAGTGAACCGCCGACAGCACTGATCGCCAGAACACAAACAAGTGCAATTAACGTAATAATTAACCCGTACTCGGCCAATCCCTGACCCCGTTCGCGTTGCTGCCCTAATCGGCGTACCAGGAACAACACGTGGGTAAGCATAGCATGATCACCTCCTTTCTTTTTATAATGCCACTGTATCCTGAATTTACACAACATGCAATCAGAAGAGAGTACTATTACGCAATAGTACCAGCGTCATCGATGGAGCCTCCATTCCCTGGCAGTAGTAGATAGTCGGTGCGGCAGGTGCTTCCTTTACTCACGGGTTACCGCTCATCGTGGCAAGTGACCTCATAAGGAAACCTGGGTGCGCGGGTCGCTGGCCCGCATCATGCGGTGTATAGGCAGTGGCTGCGTTACACGCTGACCGGCACCGCGTGCGCGGGTCGCTGGCCCGCATCGCACGGTGTATAGGCAGTGGCTGCGTTAGACGCTGACCAGCATCGCGTGCGCGGGCCTCTGGCCCGCATCGCACGGTGTATGGGCAGTGGCTGCGTTAGACGCTGACCGGCACCGCGTGCGCGGGCCTCTGGCCCGCATCGCACGGTGTATGGGCAGTGGCTGCGTCAGACGCTGACCAGCATCGCGTGCGCGGGTCGCTGGCCCGCATCGTGCAGTGTGTAGGTAGTGGCTGCGTTAGACGCTGACTGGCACCGCGTGCGCGGGTCGCTGGCCCGCATCGTGCAGTGTGTAGACAAGGACTATCATTTGTTCCCTCAACATGTCATTTGGGCCAGGATTGAAATACGCTCCCACTGCTCACCCCAATCTTCTCTACGACTACACGAAGGCTTTAAAATTTGCTCTAAGTGTACGGATCGTGCATACTACCGGTGGACATCTTAACCCTGAACTGAGGAGTTACATGATGAGCACAACCTGGCGCGTACCGTTTGGCGATCTGCGGCGTAGCCATCAAGCGATTAACACCGAACTCATCGCCGCTGTAAGGCGAGTTATTGAAAGTGGCTGGTATATTCTAGGCAACGAAGTGGCAGCGTTCGAGCAGGAGTTTGCTGCTGCCTGTGGCGTGAACCATTGTGTAGGCGTAGCCAGCGGTGCTGAAGCACTCTACCTGGCGCTGGTTGCAGCGGGGATCGGTCCAGGCGATGAGGTAATTACAGTTGCCAATGCATGCATGTACGACGTGGCTGCCATCTTACAGGCTGGTGCCCGTCCAATCCTGGTTGATGTCGATCCGACTACCCAGAATCTCGATCCGGCGGCAATGGCAGCGGCAATTACGCCGCGCACCAGAGCTGTGATACCGGTACATCTCTTTGGACGGCTCGCCGATATGGCAGCGATCAATGACCTGGCCAAACGACACGATCTCGTTGTTATCGAAGATGCGGCTCAGGCCCATGGTGCATGGCGAATCGATTCAACGGGGCAACCACGACAGGCCGGGCAGTGGGGGCACATGGCCGCATTCAGTTTCTACCCGACCAAGAATTTGGGCGCGTTGGGGGATGGCGGAGCAGTGGTAACTAACCAGACCTCACTCGCCGAACGACTGCGACGCCTCCGCATGTACGGTTGGGAGCGAAAATATTACACGACCGAAATCGGTGGACGTAATTCTCGCCTCGATGAGCTGCAAGCGGCTCTGTTGCGTGTGAAACTCGCTCATCTTACAGCAGCGAACGCTGCCCGGCGCGAACGCGCTGGCTGGTATGCTGCGGCGTTAGCCGATGTACCAATTGGTCTACCCGTAGATGAACCAGGCCACGTGTATCACCTCTACGTGATTACCCTTCCCGACCGGGTTACTCGCGACCGGCTACGTGAGCATCTCCTCGCCCACGGTGTCGGCTGCGATATTCACTACCCAACACCTACCCATCTGCAACCGGCTTATGCTGAGCTGGGGTATCGAGCGGGTAGTCTACCGGTAACCGAAGACCTGGCTGGCCGGATTTTATCGTTACCCATGTACCCTGAATTAACTTACGAAGAAGTTATGTTTGTGGCTGAAACAGTACGAACGAGGGTCGTATGATTGATTTCCAGCAATTTGCCGGTGCAAATGTCCTGATCACCGGTGGTCTGGGCTTTATCGGCTCGAATCTGGCCCATCGATTAGTCGAGCTGGGTGCAAATATTACGCTGGTTGATTCGCTGATCCCAGAGTATGGCGGGAATCTTTACAATATCGCCGGTATTGAGAATCGGGTGCGGGTGAACATTGCTGATGTGCGTGATGAATACTCGATGAATTATCTGGTGCAGGGTCAGGATTTTCTCTTCAACCTCGCCGGGCAAACCAGCCATCTCGACTCGATGCGCAACCCCTACATTGATCTCGACATCAATTGTCGGGCCCAGCTCTCTATCCTCGAAGCCTGTCGCAAGAATAACCCGCGTATCACGATTGTCTATGCGTCCACCCGCCAGATTTATGGTAAGCCTGACTATCTCCCGGTTGATGAACGCCATTTATTACACCCGGTCGATGTAAACGGGATCAACAAAATGGCCGGTGAATGGTACCATATTCTCTACAATAATGTCTATGGTATTCGTGCATGTGCTTTACGTTTGACGAACACGTATGGCCCACGGATGCGAGTCAAAGATGCGCGTCAGACCTTTCTGGGCGTCTGGATCAGAAACGTGATCGACGGAAAGCCGATACAGGTTTGGGGCGATGGAAAACAACTGCGCGATTTCACCTACATTGATGATTGCGTTGATGCGTTGTTACTGGCTGCACTGCATCCGGCTGCTGGCGGACAAATTTTTAATCTAGGTGGACTCGAAGTGATTAATTTGCGCGATTTGGCAGCGCTCACGGTGGAGATTGCCGGCGGCGGCAGTTATGAAATTATTCCCTACCCCCCCGATCGCAAACCGATCGACATTGGTGATTACTACGCCGATGATCGCCGGATTCGGACGATGCTGGGCTGGCAGCCGCGAATCGATCTCCGCACCGGTCTGGCGCGAACCATCGCGTTTTATCGTGAACATCGCCGCCATTATTGGGAACCATCACCAGATGAAGGTTAATAAAAACCGCTACAATATTCATCAAACCTTCAAGATTGGTCACTACAATGTAAGTCAATGATATACAGAGGAGCACAACATCTATGCGCGTATTAATTACCGGGGGAGCAGGCTTTCTTGGTTCACACTTGTGTGATCGGTTTCTGGCTGAAGGGCATACGGTGATCGCGATGGATAATCTGATCACCGGCAGTACCGACAATATCGCTCATCTGGCCGGTCATCCTCGCTTCCTCTTTATTCATCACGATGTAACGAACTACATTTACATCGAAGGACCCATCGACGCCGTATTGCACTTCGCTTCACCGGCGTCACCAATCGACTACCTTGAGTTGCCAATTCAGACGCTCAAAGTTGGTGCGCTCGGTACCCATAAAGCTCTCGGTCTGGCGCGGGCCAAAGGTGCCCGCTTTTTACTTGCGTCAACTTCGGAAGTCTACGGCGATCCCCAAGTCCATCCACAGCCTGAAAGTTATTACGGTCACGTGAATCCGGTTGGGCCAAGAGGTGTGTACGATGAAGCCAAGCGCTTCGCTGAAGCAATGACGATGGCGTACCACAACTACCACGGTGTGGAGACGCGCATTGTTCGGATCTTCAATACCTATGGCCCCCGGATGCGGCTCCGCGATGGACGGGTTGTCCCCAACTTCATTTCGCAAGCCCTGCGTGGCGAACCGCTTACTATCTACGGCGATGGCAGTCAGACTCGCTCGTTTCAATATGTCTCTGATCTGGTTGAAGGTGTTTACCGATTGCTGTTTAGCGATGAAGTCGAACCGGTAAACATTGGCAATCCCAGTGAATTTACAATTGCCGAGTTCGCCCAGATCGTTAATGAAATAACCGGTAACAAAGCAGGGGTTGTCTACCGCGATCTCCGCACCAAAGATGACCCTCAAGTACGTCAACCTGATATAACCAAAGCTCGACGGATTCTCAACTGGGAACCAAAAGTATCCCTACGCGAAGGCCTAGAACAGACTATTCCCTGGTTCCGGCAGGAACTGCAACGACGTGGCGAGCTATAACTGACACGAGGAGGCAGACTCAGCGTATGAAGGCGGTCATTCTGGCTGGTGGCTACGGTACCCGCATCAGTGAAGAGAGTGCCATTCGTCCAAAACCGATGGTTGAAATCGGGAATCGGCCAATCCTCTGGCATATTATGAAAATCTACTCGGCTCATGGGATCAATGAGTTTATCATCTGCTGTGGTTACAAAGGTCACATGATTAAAGAGTATTTTGCTAACTACTATCTGCACCATGCTGATGTGACCTTTGATATGCGCGAAAACCGTATGACCGTTCACCATACGAAGATCGAACCGTGGCAGGTGACGCTGGTTGATACCGGTGAGAACACTATGACTGGTGGTCGCATCAAGCGTATTCAGCCCTACGTTGGAAACGAGACCTTCTGTCTGACGTATGGTGACGGGGTAAGTGATGTCGATATTCGGGCTTTGCTCGCTTACCATCGCGAACAAGGTGTGACGGTGACCTTAACCGCAGTGCAGCCGCCAGGCCGCTTTGGGGCCTTCTCGCTGAGTGAAGGCCAGACCTTGATCGAGAGTTTCAAAGAGAAGCCGAAGGGTGATGGGGCGTATATCAACGGTGGTTTCTTCGTTGTTGAACCGGCAGCTTTCGATCTGATTGCCGGTGACGAGACCGTTTGGGAGCGTGAGCCTCTAGAGCAGTTGGCTCAGCGTGGACAACTGGCCGCCTACCGTCATCACGGCTTCTGGCATCCGATGGATACCCTGCGCGACAAAAACTATCTGGAAGGGTTGTGGCAGAGCGGTCAGGCGCCCTGGAAAATTTGGGAATAACGATAAGGAGCTAGCAATGAAAGTCCTCTTAACTGGCAGCGGCGGCTACATCGGTATCGTTACGGCTCCATATCTGATGGAACGCGGTCACGAGGTCGTCGGTGTTGACACTGGCTACTACGAGAGTGGCTGGCTCTACCACAGCGGCCTGCGCCAACCACAGTTGATTGTCCAGGATATCCGTCGCTTGACTACCGCTGATCTGGCCGGCTTTGATGCAGTGGTACACATGGCCGAGTTGTCGAACGATCCATTGGGTCAACTTAACCGTGATCTGACGTTTCAGATCAACCATCAGGGCAGTGTCAGGCTGGCTCGTGCTGCGAAGGCGGCTGGCGTCAGGCGCTTCGTGTATATGTCATCATGTTCGGTGTATGGCATCGGAGAGGAAGGTGAGATCAAAACTGAGGAGTCACCGGTTAATCCCCAGACCGCTTACGCCGAATGTAAAGTGTTAGTCGAGCGCGATCTGGCCCAGATGGCTGATGATGACTTTTCACCAGTATTTCTACGCAATGCAACCGCTTTCGGCCCCTCACCGCGCCAACGGTTTGATGTGGTGTTGAACAATCTATCCGGTCTGGCCTGGACAACCGGCAAGATTGCGATGACCAGTGATGGCACGCCGTGGCGACCTCTAGTACACATTCTCGACATTGCCCAGGCTGTAGCCTGTGCGTTGGAGGCGCCGTGCGAAGCGATCCACAATCAGATTTTCAATGTTGGCGATAGCCGGTACAATTACCGTGTGCGCGAGATTGCCGAGATTGTCGCCGAAGTCTTTCCCGGTTGCGAATTAACGTTTGGGCAGAAAGATGCAGACAATCGCAGCTATCGGGTTGATTTTACCAAGATTGCGACACACCTGCCCGGATTTTCTTGCCGGTACGACGCCTTAGCTGGTGCTCAGCAATTGCGCGCTGTCTTCGAGCGTATTGGCATGACGCGCGAGATCTTCGAGGCGCCGCCATACACGCGCCTGAAGATGCTTCGTCATCTGATCGCAACCAATCAACTTGATGCCGAACTGTTCTGGAGGAGCTGACTATGCGGTTTATTCCTACCGAATTAAAGGATGCCCACATCATTGAGTTGGAGCCACGTGAAGATAACCGGGGTTTCTTTGCACGGGTCTGGGCCGACGATGAATTCGCTGCTCAAGGTCTGGTTAATCGAGTCGTGCAGATGAACCTCTCGTACAATCGGGTGGCCGGTACATTGCGCGGGATGCACTTTCAGCACGCACCGTATGCGGAAACTAAATTAGTACGTTGCATCCGTGGCGCAATCTACGATGTGATTATCGATTTACGCCCCGATTCACCGACCTACAAGCGCTGGATTGGCGTAAAACTCACTGCGGCCAATCGGCTTGCCCTCTACGTACCGGAAGGCTTTGCCCACGGTTTTCAGACGCTTGAAGACGATACGGAAGTGTTCTACCAGGTCTCACAATACTACACGCCAGCTGCCGAAGGTGGCGTGCGTTACGACGATCCGGCCTTCGGAATTGAGTGGCCGTTGCCGGTCACCGAAATCAGTGAGAAAGATAAGCGCTGGCCGCTGTTTAACGGTTAGCAAGCGTTGTGGGTGTGTCTTTCGCAACCTGCATTCGCACCAGGTGTGAAGGTGTGGATGCAGGTCAGTCTGATCACCCGGCCAGTTCGGTGTTTGAGATTACCTGTTATCCCCATTCTGCTTGAAGGTGCATAGCATCTACCGCAGTAGTGTGATGTTGAGCGCCTGCAAGCACAGAACAACCCCACGGAGAAGACTATGATTCTGATCGACACCGCATTACAACGCGCCGAAGCTGAGGGCCGGCCAATTCGAGTTGGAATGGTCGGTGCGGGCTTTATGGCGCGTGGAATTGCCCTCCAGATGATCCGGTACACTCGTGGTATGCGATTGGTTGCCATCGCCAATCGCACCATTGAACGAGCAATCCAGGCGTATACTGAAGCCGATGTGCCGACTGAAGTGATCCGCCAAGTCGACTCACCGACTGCGCTAGCAGCGGCACTCGAAGCCGGTGCACCGGCAGTAACCAGCGATGCGCTCTTGCTTTGCACTGCTGACGGCATTGATGTCATTCTCGAAGTGACCGGTGCGGTTGAATTTGGTGCCCAGGTAGCCCTCACCGCGATGCGCCACGGGAAACACGTGGTGACGATGAATGCCGAACTCGATGGTACCCTGGGAGCGATCTTGCAAGTGTATGCCCGCCGTAATGGCGTAATCTTTACCCTTTCCGACGGAGACCAGCCTGGCGTCATTATGAATCTCTATCGCTTTGTGCGCGGGTTAGGGGTTAAGCCAGTATTGTGCGGCAATATAAAAGGTTTGCACGATCCGTATCGCAATCCAACCACGCAGGCCAATTTTGCCCGTCAGTGGGGGCAGAACCCGTACATGGTGACCAGCTTCGCCGACGGTACGAAAATTTCGTTCGAGCAGGCAGTTGTGGCAAACGCGACAGGGATGCGGGTCGCGAAGCGGGGGATGTTTGGGCCAACCGTACCATCCGGTACGCCGCTGGCCGATGTCGTACACGAGTTGTACCCATTAGAGGCTCTCCTTGAGGGGCCAGGGATTGTTGATTACGTCGTCGGTGCAACGCCGGGGCCAGGGGTGTTTGTGTTGGGCACCCACGATCATCCACGGATGCAGCACTACCTGAATCTGTATAAGCTAGGAAAGGGGCCACTCTACCTCTTTTACACACCGTACCACCTGTGCCATTTTGAGGTTCCCAATTCGGTTGCACGGGTCGCTCTGTTTGGTGATACGGTGCTAGCAGCGGCTGGCCGACCCACTGTTGAAGTGATTGCAGCGGCCAAAACCGATCTACGCGCTGGTCAAACGCTCGATGGTCTAGGGGGCTATATGACGTATGGGTTGGCTGAAAATGCCGAGGTGGTTCAGGCCGAACGCCTCTTGCCAATCGGGCTGGCGGAGGGATGTACGCTGCTGCACGATATTCCGAAAGACGGTATCATTACCTATGCAGATGTACAGTTACCTCCCAATCGGTTGAGTGACCAGTTGCGGGCTGAACAAGATGCGACGTTCTGGTCATAGCGGTTCTATCTTTTCCCAGGGATTTGTCTTCGTGAAGAGTAAGAGCCTATCCGAATATTCGTCTCACGGTGCAACGGATGTAACTCATCGATGGATGGACGGATACAGCACTACTGCGCCTTGAAGCGGCGCTGCACCCCAACCGAATCTGCTGCGACAGGATATGGCGGATAGTCGCTCTGTGATTATCGTTGTGAATACCTGTGGGGGCGAGGTTACTGCCTCGCCCCTGCTAACAGAGTTATCCCGTCGTGGGTGTGACGATACAAGACATTCGGACAAGTTCTTAGAGCCTATCCGAATAATCGTCTCACGGTACGGCGGATGAAACCCGATCAATGTACGGGCACAGCGCTGCTATGCCGCAACCGATCCTCTTCTGGGTATTCCAGACAGCCTCTAAATAACCCAGCCTCGGAACGTCACCTCTGCATCAATCAGCAGCAAAATTGTCGGCCTGATCATGGTGGTGATTCCGCGGTGTCCACTCTTTTTCTTCCACAATGATTTCAATCGTCTTAAATCGGCGTCCGGTGTCCGGGTCGTACCGATACCGAACACAGACGAGCCGATCTCCATACATTGCTTGTAGCTTCTTGGTACCGCGCTGACCAGGTTTTAATTTGAGACGAGTACGCATCGGTGGCTCCGTGGCATATCGACAACGGCTCTTTGTTGTACTATACCGACTCGCATTACCGTATCATTACCTCAGCGCCGGTACAGCCTCAAAACAGTTCCTGTCGAACTACGATGTACTCGCCACCAGAGGCAACTGACGAGCTTCGCCAGCCAGCAATGTCTGAGCCGCTGCCGCGACAAAACCGCGGAAGAGCGGATGTGGTTTACCCGGACGCGATTGGAATTCGGGGTGGAATTGACTGGCTACGTACCAGGGATGATCGCGCAGTTCAATGATTTCAACCAGCCGCCTGTCTGGTGACACACCGCTGATAACCAGACCGGCTGCTTCAAGGATGGCCCGATAACGGTTATTAAACTCGAAGCGATGCCGGTGCCGTTCTTCTACCCGGTTGCAACCGTAAGCAGCATGTGCTCGCGTTCCCGGTATTAGATCGCACGGGTAGAGACCCAGGCGCATTGTGCCGCCCTTCTCGGTAATATCGCGTTGATCGGGCATCAAATCGATAACCGGATGAGCCGTCTGTGGATTGAATTCAGTACTATTCACATCATGAGTGCCGAGGACGTGACGTGCAAAGGCAATGGTAGCGCATTGCATACCTAGACAAAGGCCGAGGTAAGGGATCCCATGCACCCTGGCATAGTCGGCAGCCGCAATCTTTCCCTCAATTCCTCGCTCACCGAATCCACCCGGTACCAGAATACCGTAGACGCCTGCTAGCAAGCGGGCTGCACCCTCGCGTTCTACTTCTTCGGCTGAGACCCAGCGAATATCGATGTCTATCGATTGTTCAAGACCGGCATGATGGAGCGCTTCAACAACGCTAATGTAGGCATCGTGTAGCTCAACATATTTCCCAACAAGGGCAATCGGTAAGCGACGTTTCTCCTGCCGGATGCGGGCGACCAGTGCACGCCACTCTTCTAGGTCAGGCGGGTTCGCCGGCAGTCCTAACCGTTCGACTAAATATTCACCCAGGCCCATATCTTCGAGGACCAGTGGTACTTCGTAGATTGAGTCAACGGTCGGCACCGGAATCACAGCGCGTACATCAACGTCGGCGAAAAAGGCGATCTTCTCGCGAATCTCATCATCAATAGGACGGTCAGCCCGGCAGAGAATAATATCGGCGCTAATTCCGACGTTGCGGAGGGCCATCACCGAATGCTGGGTCGGTTTCGTCTTCAGTTCACCAGTACTAATGTGCGGTAAGAGGGTAACGTGAATATAGAGAATGTTGTCGCGTCCAACATCTTTCCGCATCTGACGGATTGCCTCTAGGAAGGGCAGACTCTCGATATCGCCGACAGTGCCACCAATTTCAACGATTACCACATCAGCCTGGCTGCTCCGCGCCAGGGCACCGATGCGGGCCTTGATCTCGTTGGTGATATGCGGGATAACCTGAATCGTGCCGCCAAGATAATCTCCCCGTCGCTCTTTAGCAATCACCGCCGAGTAGATTTGGCCGGTGGTGACGTTGCTCAATCGGCTCAGGTTCACATCAATGAATCGTTCATAATGCCCAAGATCGAGATCGGTCTCTGCACCATCAGCCGTGACGAAGACTTCACCATGCTGATACGGTGACATCGTGCCCGGATCAACGTTCAGGTAGGGATCGAGCTTCATAACGGAAACCGAGAACCCACGGCTCTTCAACAAGCGACCGATGGAGGCAACACCAATCCCTTTCCCTACCGAAGAAACAACCCCACCAGTAACAAAAATGTACTTGGTCATAGCACATTACTCCCTGTTCTAAAGATTTGTGGGTCGGTCAACCTTCGGGTTGAACCGACCCACACTGGCTCTCTTCTCGTTGTGTCAAATACGATTGCATCCCGAACAATCGGTATCTGCCGACGATTTGAACTGGCTGTAACGTATTTTGTGCTACCGTTTGAGCGTGTATCTAAAGCCTTCTTTTGCCTTTGTGTTCGGCATCTCTGCCACTGTTGTTGCGTAGCAGAAGATGAACGAAACAGGTCACACGCCGTTGCACTTCAATAGTTAAGTATACCACAAACGGAGCCAGATGTTAGCCGTTTATCGGGCGAAGAAAAACGATCCTGGTCTGCTCTTCATCATCCGGCAAGGCATTGGCATTGATCACAAACTTCTCTTCAGGGGTATATTCTTTCAATCCCATCTCGCTAACGAACCGCTCGATGGGGGCCAGTGGTGGATCGAAATTGGTTTGCCCCATTGCATAGTGCATTGGTATAACGAAGCGTGGCTCGATTTGGCTAATGACATTACTTGCCAGCGCTGGCCCGATTGTCTCTCCACCACCAACCGGGACAAACAGAACATCAACATTCGAGCCAATCTCTTCGAGCTGGCTCGTCGTTAGCTCGTGACCAAGGTCGCCAAGGTGACAGAAGACCAGGTCATCGAGGTGAATGATGTACACCGTATTGAAACCACGTTCGGCCCCCTTCACCTGATCGTGAAAGGTGCGCACACCGGTAATCAAGACCCCACCAATCTCGTATTCACCGGGACCATCAACAACAAAAACGCGATCACGGAGAGGTCGTACTGCGCTGGAATTATCGTGATCAGGGTGATGATGACTTACCGTAACGATAGATGCTGTCGGACGTCCGAGATCGAGACCAATAGAACGATGATAGGGATCGCAGACGATCGTACCATCACGACCGCGAATTCGGAAACAGGCGTGACCGAGAAACTGTACTTCTGGCATAGAACATCCTTACGCTTCCTCGTGAAAACGAGTAGAATACCTCTAAAAATATCTGGACAAGGCTGCTATCTGGCAATCCACTGGCAGATGGGGTGAAAACGTTGGAAAGCCCTGGTACTACCTTCCGCTACCCTTGCCTCTTTCACACCGTCAGGAGAAAGTAGCAGGTTTGGAACCCGCATCCCCACCGTTTACCTCTTTTTCCCCTCCCGACTACTGTGCAGGGACAATGCATCGAAAACCCTAAGCAAATGCACACAAGTATTAATCTTTTCCAGCTTGCAGTAGCGTGTATGGAAGTATGCGAAATCTTGTCGAGCAGAATGCCTTCGATTTACCCTAATTTCTCACTGCGGCATCGCACTGAGAACCATCGCGATGGCCTGTAATTCTCGACACTCTATTATACTTTCCTTTCCGCTAAAAGTTGCCAGCCTCGTGCGCCGGAATTGGCTTCCGGCAGATTTGAACCTTACAACATAACCTGTTTGGGCGTGCCAAACGGCCTACGTTGCCGCCATGTTGGCCGTTTTCAGCCATCGCGCCAGGTTTCCTTTGGGCACATGCCCCGTCACCGACTTCTTTTCGCGAAGGTGCCCCGGAAGCTTGACATCTTTGGGAAATGGCTGGCCGATCAACAGGCGGCGGAAGCGCCCTGGCGTTCGTTTAGGTTTACGATCCCAGAAGCCGGTTGGGGGAGCGGGGAATGTGGCCGCCAGGAAACTCAACATCGAGCCGGCCAGGAGCGCCAATGCGGGCAAGCGTTGGACACGTTCCGGGTTGTGCACACACTGACGGTGGGCGCCGACCATTTGCGTGGCGCGCACCGGGATGTGCGCCACCGGCCAGCGGTCTGTGTCCATGGCCCGCACACGTTCCGGCTTGAGTTTGACAGGTGTCGCTAACAGCCAGGGCTGTTTGAAGGCCGGGTCGGAGATGGCGTACACGTCAAAAACCCGGTGCTGCGGGTCAGGCGTCACCTCATTCAAAACCAGGTTGCGCCAACTCTCGGCGCGTAGCTGGCGTCCGTCCTCCTCCCAGGTGTATGGTTCGTCGGGAGGGGTGGCTGCCAGCGTTCTGCCTTGATACTGGCGAGCCAACGGTCGCACCAACCTGCCATCCTTCGCCTTGCGCCCACGGTGATGGTCGGGGAGAACGTTGCGCCGTGCCGTGAAAGTGGTCGCCAGGCGGATGAGAGAGCGCTCAATCCCCGCCTCGTGCAGCGCGCTGATTGTCACCCCGGCATCCACCACCACCATTTCATCTTCCTGAAGGCCTTGCTGGACGTTTGTGCGCACCCTCTGCCACAAATTGTTCTCGCTCGTGTCTGTGGAATGGACCCGTTCAAAAACCCGTGGCAGGGCCATTCGCTGCCCATTCACTTCCCCCACTTCCCCGCTGATCCAAACGATCACCGCCGGTAAAGCCCGATTGGCCGCCGGGTGATCGTGCTTGCTCGGACATCTGTTCAGCGCCGGACGCCAACACGCCGTGACGTCCACCGTCACCGCAAGATATCCTTCGTAACGATGCTCCTGCCAGCCTTGCAATTCCTTCATCTATTCCCGCCACAGACGCAGCAGGACCGCTCTCTGCCAGGCGCCGTTGCGAACGGCTCCCCACGCCCTCCGCATGGCCGCATCCGACAATCCCGTTGCTTTCAGCGCCGGAAACATGGCTCCACGGTTCGGCAAGCGCGCCCCGCTCACCATCATCCCCATGAAATGGAACAGGGCAAGATTGGTCCCCACCAGAAGACGGTGAAGCAACGTAACCAAAACACTTGTGGTATGATTTGTCATAGTAATGGGCTCCTTGTTGTGGTCTGATGTTTGGGTGACACAAGATGACCACGCATTGAACCCATTACCAACCTTTTTATCAACATCAGTTAGCGGAAAGTGAAGCTGAATGGACCCTCAACTCTCTACTCAACTCGTGCAACTCCTCGCCCCCTTCCTGCCCTACCTGCTCAAAGGCGCCAAACTTGCCGGGCAGGAAGCGGCCAAAAAACTCGGCGAAAAGACCGGTGAACAAGGCTTCGAGCAAGTCAAAGCCCTGTGGGACAGACTGCGCCCAAAGATGGAAGCCAGACCCGCCGCGCTCGAAGCCGCCCAGGACGCTGCCGCCCATCCCGACGACGAAGATGCCCTGGCCGCCCTGCGCCTGCAACTGAAGAAACTCCTCGCCGAAGACGATTCCTTGGCCCAGGAACTCGCCCGCCTGCTGCCGCAATCCGGCCCCGCCGGGCAGACCGTCATCGCCAGCGGCAATCGCTCTGTCGCCATCGGCGGGAACGCCAGCGGCAACGTGATCATCACTGGCGACGTCAAACGCTAAAGCCCCGTTTCGTCAGGAGCAACCCGTATGGACCAGGAACAGGCCGAAAAGTCGCAACAAGGGGACGTGACCGCCAAAGGGAAGCGCAGCGTCGCGCTGCTGCAAAAATAAAGCATATGGCAAAGGGGTGTTCGGATGTAATGATGGGAGGATAAGTATGTCAATAACGCTAAAACGCTGGTGCCTGGATCCTCTAACTTTTGAAGAATGGCTGCGCTATGAGCGTGGTGAAGCCGTTGAACGTGTCATGACACCGTGCAAGTTGCCACAGTTGGAAAAACTGATCACTGGCATCTGCTACATCCAGGGCAGCTATCTGGTTACAGGCTATCGCGGTGTGGGCAAGACTTCTTTTGTGAACTATGCGTTAGCCAGGGCTTACAAGCAACTGGCAGAGCAAGAGCCACCTTGTATTTTGATACCGGTGTTTCTAAATCTGGCACGCAGTTATGATGTCGGGAAACTCCTACGGCGCACTATCCGCCAATTGTACAGAACGATAGCCGAGACTTAGAGCCTATCCGAAAAACGGGTATAATTGGGCACAGGAGGTGAACCGATGAGCGAAAAACGGACTCGGACCAGAACACCCACCAACAACACCACTACCGGCTTTCGCATTTCCGATGAACTGTGGGAGGTGCTTCAACCCCTGCTTCCGGAGGCATCGGCATACCCACCCACTGGGTGGAGGTCGTCTGCGGCGGTCAGACAGAGCGTGCGCCGACGCCATTTTCTACGTCTTGCGCACCGGCTGCCCGTGGAAAGCCCTGGATGTGACCGATTTGGTTCCACTGCCCACGACCGTTTCCAGGCATGGGTAAAAGCGGGGGTGTTTTTGAAACGTTGGCAAGTGGAAGTGGAGCGCTTTGATGCGTGGAAAGGGATAGACTGGGAATGGTTGAGTATGGACGGAGCCATCACCACAGCCCCGCTGGGAGGGGCAGACACGGGCAAACATCCAACAGACCGGGGCAAGCACGGCACCAAAAGCAGTCTTCTGACCGAGGGGCATGGTGGGCCCATTGGCCTGGCTGTGGACGGAGCGAATTGCCATGCTATGAAGCTGGTGCGCGAAACGATAGAAAACATCGTGGGAACCCGTCCAGAACCGACTGAGGAGCATCCTCAGCACATGGGCCTGGACAAAGGGTATGACTAGCAAGCAGTGCGCGATACTGTGCTGGAGTTTGGGTTTCCTGCCCATATGCGTTCACGCGGGGAAGAGGCGAGAGCAATCGCCCGCGAGGCTGGTAAGCGCGCCCGACGGTGGGTAGGAGAGCGCACCCACAGTTGGCTGAACCGCCTCCGGCGCATCCTGATTCGTTGGGAGAAGAAGGCCGAGAACGATATTGCTTTTCTGCATTTTGCCTGTGCCCTCATTGCTCTGCGGGCAGCAGGGTTATTTGGATAGGCTCTAATCCGTATCCTGACGTAGGTGAGTTCCTCTACCTCAACTTAATCCTAATCTGTCGTCATAGTTCAGAGGGCCAACCTATTAAGTTGACCCTCTCAGTCACATTACCCTTCCCACTGTTCGAGCCGCTTTTTCACCGTAGAGAGGAACTGGTCGGCGGTAGCGCCATCGGCAATCCGGTGATCAAAAGTGAACGAGAGATAACAGAGCGGGCGAATTGCAATGGCATCAAGACCGTTTTGGGTGATCACAACCGGACGCTTAACAACCGCCCCAATACCGAGAATGCCAGCCTGTGGTTGATTGATAATCGGTGTTGCAAAGAGGCTCCCGGTGACGCCGTGATTCGTGATCGTGAAGGTGCCACCTTGCGTCTCTTCAGGGCGGAGACGTTTGCTACGTGCCCGCTCGGCCAGGTCGTTGACGGCTCGGGCTAAGCCGAGCAGATTCTTTTCATCAGCATCAGGAATAACCGGTACCAGTAAGCCCTCGTTCAAGGCCACGGCGACGCCAATGTTTATGCGACGGTGAATGATAATGCCCTGGTCGGTGAAGCTACCGTTGAAGACCGGTACAGCCTGCAAGCCGGCTATCGCAGCCATAATGAAGTACGGCGTCATTGTGAGACGGACACCCTGGCGACTGAATGCTTCCTGGTGGGCTGCTCGATGCGCTATCACCCGACTTAGATCGACCTCCATAACGGTAGTGACATGAGGCGAGGTCCGAACTGAACGCACCATATGTTCGGCAATGCTGCGTCGCATTGGTGTTAACGGCACGAGTTCGGCATCGGCAGGGATTTCAGAAGTTGTTGGCGCGGTAACCGGTGGTGGAGTGGGTACAGGCGCTACCGGCATAGGTGCCGGTGCAGGTGTAGGTATTGGAGCAGGCGTTGGTGCGGCGGGTGCAGGGGCCACAGGTGTTGCTGCCGGTGTTGCGGGTTGTTTTTCGCGCTCCGCCAAAAAGCGCAGCACATCTTGTTTGGTAATCCGACCACCCTGACCGGTACCGCGAATCTGCGCTGGATTAAGTTGATGTTCCGCCAGCAAACGGGCAACCACCGGCGAGAGATAGGTATTTCGTCCATCGTCAGTTGCTGGTGGGGCCGTGGTTGCCGTTACCGTGGTCGTTGTAGCACGCGATTCTGTTGCTGCTACGGTCGTTACCGGTGCTGCAGAAGTAGCCGATCCTGTGGCGTCTGCCGGTGTCAGTCGGGCAATGACGGTACCAACCCGCACCGTTTCTCCTTCCGGCACCAAAATCTCGTGCAGAATACCAGCTTCAGGGGCGGGAACTTCTGTGTCAACTTTGTCGGTGACTACTTCAAGCAGCGGTTCGTACTTCGCGACCGGATCACCGGGGCGTTTTAACCACCGGCCAACCGTACCTTCAGTCACACTTTCGCCGAGTTGGGGCATTTTAATCTCAATCATGTATCTCACCTACCACATGGTTCGCAACGTATATCGAGAACGCACGATAACACGCACTGACCTGTTTCGTTGTCGTCGGATCATGCTGGGTTGAGCGTATCAATACGCTGCCAGGCGACGCATTGCTGCGGCAATCGAAGCTGGTGATGGCATAAAAGCCGCTTCCAGCGAATGGGCAAATGGCATTGCCGGTACATCCGGGCCGCCGATCCGAACAATCGGCCCGTCGAGATACTCAAATGCATGTTCGGCAATAATCGCCGCTACTTCACCGCCAAACCCGCCAAACAGATTATCTTCGTGCACGATCAACACCTTGCCGGTACGCCGTACACTGGCGAGAATTGTCTCGGTATCGAGTGGGCGCAACGTGCGCAGATCAACTACCTCAATACTGACTCCTTCCGCGGCTAGTGTTTGCGCAGCTTCCAGGCAGTAGTGCAACATCAGGCCATACGCAAAGACAGAAATATCCTCACCGGGGCGTTTGATGTCGGCGGGACCAATGGGAACCCGATAGTCCTCTTCGGGTACAAAGCCTTTGATCAGGCGATAGGTCTTCTTGTGTTCGAGAAAGAGTACCGGATTCGGGTCCTCGATAGCACTTTTCAGCAACCCTTTGGCATCGTAAGGGGTTGAAGGAGTAACCACTTTCAAACCAGGGACATGGGCAAAGAATGCTTCAACACTCTGACTATGGTAGAGTGCGCCGTGGATACCGCCGCCGTAAGGCACACGGATCACCAGCGGCACTTCCCAATCACCGTTTGAGCGATAGTGAATACGGGCTGCCTCTTGCACGATCTGGTTGAATGCTGGCGCAATAAAATCGGCAAATTGAATCTCGGCAATTGGCAGCATATCGTTCATAGCGGCTCCGATACACGCGCCGACGATCACACTCTCGGCCAACGGCGAGTCGATAACGCGCATCGGTCCATACTTGTCGTAGAGACCTTCTGTGACACGGAAGACACCGCCACGCTTGCCAACATCTTCACCAAAAATAAATACGCGCGGATCGGCTGCCATTGCCTCATCTAGACCCTGGCGAATAGCTTCGAGCAGATTCATCTCAGGCATAACGTCCTCCCTGGCAGACTAACGACGTTGGCGTGGTGGTGCATAGACATGATCGTAGAGCGTTTCTGGCTCGGGCATTGGTGCCTGTTCGGCCTCTTCAGTTGCCCGATCAACAATGGCCTTGATCTCGGCTCGCATCTCTTGCTCTTCGGCTTCGCTCAAGATGCCGTGTTCCCGCAACTGCGCAACGAACCGCACAATCGGGTCTTGATGGCGAACCAGAGTGATTTCGTGTGGTGGGCGATAGGTGCGATCATTGTCATCGCTTGAATGTGCCGTCATTCGTACTACTCGTGCTTCGATCAGCGTTGGCCCATCACCACGACGGGCACGCTCAACGGCACGACGGGTTACCTCATAAACCGCCAGCACATCGGTGCCGTCCACGCTTACGCCGGGAATCCCATACGCTGCGGCGCGTTCGGCTACACTCGCAATGGCCATTTGCTGACGCTGATGGACACTGATCGCGTATTCGTTATTTTCACATTGAAAAATGACCGGCAGCCGGTGTACGGCTGCCAGATTAACTCCCTCGTGGAAATCACCCTGACTGGTCGTACCCTCGCCAAAGGATACCCATACCACCGCGTCGCCACCCTTAATCTTTTCGGCAAGACCAATTCCTGCGGCATGCGGAATTTGCGTGCCAACCGGTGATGATTGAGTGACGATTTTCAATCGCCGACAACCATAGTGGGCAGGCATCTGTCGGCCACCAGAGCTGGGATCGGTAGCACGGGCAAACAAACCCATCATCACCTCAGCAGGGGTCATTCCCATCACCAGCACCATCGCCAGACCGCGATAGTACGGCAGAATGAAATCTTTGCCGTGCGTCAAGGCAAAGGCCGCTCCAACCTGAGCTGCTTCGTGCCCCTGACAACTAATCACAAACGGCGCTTTTCCTGCCCGATTGAGCACCCACATACGCTCGTCGAGTGCGCGTGCCAACATCATGTACCGCAGCATATCGCGGAGCGTGTGCGGCGGTAGATCGTGCCCAAATCCCGGATCGGCACTGATTTCTTTGATCGAGACGGTCATCGGCACTACCTTCCTTTCCGTATGTTATGCATATCAAAGACCCGCCACGATTCGCCGTAGCGGGACGTAGTAACGCATGCGCACACTGGCTGAGGCTTACGTTCCGTCCCCATCGACGGCGATCGGTCAATCAGGTAATCATGAATAGTATAGCCGAAAAATGAGGTTGGTGCGAACGGAGATTATCAGGGGTAGGTCGTTTCAGAGTGGTCAGCTCCGAGTCGCTTTTGATAATCGGACGATACCACTGTAGAGCGACACTGACGAACCGCGTGCATCCACTGCCGATGAGTCGCGACTCTCGCAATTACCTGTGAATGCAGATCTCCGTTTCGCGTTGTGTTGTGTACGACCTGACACGGTTTACACAGACAGAGTTGGTGTGAGCGTGTGAGATACCTTCATCGGTGAACACAACCACCAACCGAACATATTGATTTCCTCGTGCTCTCGTTCCTCACTCCTCATCTTCGCCGTGATATAATGATAGCCGAATCATCTCTCCCCTGTAAGGAGTACTGCCGTGAACATCAGCGAACGCCCGATTAGCCGGTTTCCGGTACCTGACCGAATTGCAGACCTGCCGGATGATATTCGTGCATGCATCGAGAAGGTTGCTGAGAAGAGTGGTTTTATTCCCAACGTTTTTCTGGCACTAGCGAAAAGGCCTGATGAGTTTCGGGCCTTTTTTGCTTATCACGACGCCTTAATGGAACGTCCTTCTAATCTGAGTAAGGCCGAGAAAGAGATGATCGTTGTTGCTACCTCGGCGGCAAATGATTGTTTGTATTGTGTCATTGCCCACGGTGCAATTCTCCGCATTCGCAGTAAAAATCCGCGACTGGCCGATCAAATTGCGACTAACTACCGACGCGCCGAAATCACCCCTCGCCAACGTGCCATTCTCGATTACGCTTTGAAGGTAGCGATCGACTCGGCCCGAATTAGTGAAGAAGATTGGCAACCCCTGTTCCAGCATGGTCTGACCCAGGACGACATCTGGGAAATAGGTGCGATTGCAGCCTTCTTCGCAATGAGCAATCGGCTGGCCAATATGAGTGCACTCCGTCCCAACGATGAGTTTTATACGATGGGCCGTTAAACGTGTTTCCTGCCTGCTCGCATAAAGGTAATTTTCATGGCTATTGTCATTCGTGTCCTGCTTCCCGCCGTTGTGGTAGGACTGATCCTTGTCAATGCAGGTTGTGCGATAGCACCGCCTTCGTCGCCTGCTGCAACCATCGCGAAACCGACGGAAATAACTTCCAGTCCATCGGACTCGCAGCCTGAACCGGCACGACCACCGACCGCTACCCCTGTCGTTGGTCTCGCTAATCCGGCTGCCAATTATTGCAGCGAACAGGGAGGGCGGCTGGAAATTCAAACGACCAGCGATGGTGGGCAGATCGGTGTGTGTCTGTTTAACGACGGTTCGTTGTGTGAGGAATGGGCCTTCTTTCGGGGTGAGTGTCGGCCTGGCGATCAATACGCTTTACCGGAAGGCGCTGCTGAAACAACCACTATCGAGCCAAAATTCGCCGAACTCTTTGCACTGGTACGGGAAAATCTACCGGCAAACGCATTTGATGGTTTCGCAGCCCAGCCACTTACTGCTGATGGGGAACGCCAATTGTGGGTTGTTCACAGCACCGGCATGCGAAATTTCGACCTCGATCCATCAGTGCCACATTTTATTGCTGTGTACGAGTACACAGTTGGCGGCTGGCAACAACTTGATCGTCAGTCGTTGCAGTCTGGTGAAGGTATGGAAACACTCGAACCAGATTTTATTGGCGTGGTACAACAGGTGAACATTGCTCCTGAACGAATCTGGCTACAGATCGAGGGCGGCTTGGGTGCGCACAGTGGTAGTTACCATCTGTTCAGCTTTGCCGACAATACGCTACGTCAGGAATTGGTTGCCTTCTCGTCGAGTCCGGGGTTAGGTACTATCGCCGACCTCGACGGCGATGGTGTTGCTGAAGTGGTGCTTGATCAGTCAGAACGCTACGTTTTTTGCTATGCCTGTGGAGTTTACTATCCTTTTTACCAAGTCTATAGCTGGGAAAAGAACCAGATGGTCAAGCGAACCATCAGTGAATTAGTGCCTGAATATCAAACAGCTCCGTTCGCCGATCAGAATCGACAGGCTGTGGCATTTACTCAGGCCGATCTCTGGATAGATGCTCTGGCAGCAATTAATACTGCGGTAAATGCTGCTGGTAATAGTGATCCACCAACGACTGGTGGATCACTGCGCTGGAATCAGCGCCTGATCCAGAAGATACACGATGCTCACCTCAGAGCAATTGACGAGAGTGCTTTTCCGCTGATCAATCACGTGTTTTTTGGTGATTACGATGGCGCAGTAGCCCTGATGCGCAGCTATACACCGGCTGACATCTTCAACGTTGAATCGCCACTCATTGTGGGGACGGTTGCGCAAGGATGGGAGACAACGCTGGGTGAATACCTGGTATCAGAGAGTGAGCGTGCGCTGGCGGTTGTTCCTGAACGTGCTGCCATCTATTTCATTCGGGCCTGGGGGCGCTTTCTAAAAGACTCTGCCGATCCTGAGATTGAATCCGATCTGGATCGCGCTGCTCAATTACAGCCTGATACACCACTGTTTGTTGAGTCTGCGAGCTGGTGGAAGCAACGATAAGGTGAGTGAGCGGGTTTGCAGTTTTCAGCTTCAGATTGCATTCGATGACTACATTGCCCCTTACTGATGGCGGCTCTCGCCTGCGAGCGCGGGCCTCCAGCCCATATAATGGGGCATCCTGGGCGCGCAGGCCTCCAGCCCGTATCATGGGACATCCTGGGCGTGCGGGCCTCCGGCCCGCATCGCTGGGTGTGTGACGCGCCCATCGGTTTCCTGGGCGCGCAGACCTCCAGCCCATATAATGGGGCATCCTGGGTGCGCGGGCCTCCGGCCCGTATCGCTAGGTGTGCGACGCCCATCGGGTTTCTGCGAGCACGGGCCTCCGGCCCGTATAATGGGGCATCCTGGGTGCGCGGGCCTCCGGCCCGCATTGCCGGGTGTACGACGACCATTGGGTGTCTGGGTGCGCGGGCCTCCAGCCCGCACCAGCGTTTATGGTCGAAACCTATCGCGTGCTGCCTCAGCACGTTATCGATGATAGGTTTAGAACTTGCTCTTGCCCCTCAATCTTCTCTCTCACCTCTGCTGAGTAAGGTGAAAACGTTGAAAAGCCCTAAAATCCAGCCTTTGTAGTTCGTTTGTTCTAAAAAATGATGGTATACTATCATGTAGGTTTGGCGTCGTCACCATTCGACGACGCTCTTGTTTCGCTTGTCTAGTAGCGGAGAGAGTCGTGGCAAAGACGACCATCGTCATTAAGGGCGCACGTGAACATAACCTCAAGGGCATTGATGTTGAAATCCCGCGTGATCGGCTGGTAGTGCTGACCGGAGTGAGTGGGTCGGGCAAGAGTTCACTGGCATTTGACACCCTCTACGCTGAGGGCCAGCGGCGGTATGTCGAGAGCCTGTCGGCTTACGCACGACAATTTCTTGGCCAGATGGAAAAACCGCAAGTCGATCTGATTGAGGGCTTATCACCGGCAATTGCTATCGAGCAAAAGAGTGCCAGCAAGAACCCACGCTCGACCGTCGGTACGATCACGGAAATCTACGACTATCTACGTCTGCTCTTTGCGCGGGTCGGTCATCAATACTGTCATCGGTGTGGTCAACCGGTTACCGCACAATCGGCGCAGCAGATGGTGGATCGTATCCTGACCCTCCCTCCCGACACGCGCTTTATGGTGCTGGCGCCAGTGGTTTCGCAACGTAAAGGTGAGTACAAAGATATTTTTGCTGAAGCTAAAGCCGAAGGCTTCACTCGTGTGCGCGTTGATGGCGAAATTCGTTCGCTCGATGAAGAGATTAAGCTGAACAAGAAGGTCAAGCACTCGATTGAGGTCGTGATCGACCGCCTGGCGATACCAGCAGTTGCTGAAAACGGTGATGTTGACAGTTTCATCACCCGACTCACCGATAGCGTCGAAACAGCTTTGCAGGTTGGGGAAGGGAAGATTATTATCAGTCGCGCCGATGCGCCAGACGATCCCGATCAACCACGCGAGTGGATGATGAGCGAGAGCAATACCTGTCTGACATGCGGGATTTCGTTTCCTGAATTGACCCCGCAGATGTTTTCGTTCAACTCACCGCAGGGGGCATGTCCGACCTGTACCGGTCTTGGTGCGCGCCTTGAAGTCGATCCGTCGCTCCTCGTTCCTAATGGCGCACTCTCCATTCATGACGGTGCGGTGACGTATTGGGGCGAAATGCGGAAAAAGCAGGATACCTGGGCATACAAGGCTCTGCTTGCTATCGCTGCCCATTATCACATTGATCTCGATGCACCCTGGGATTCGTTGACGCAACGTCAGCGTGATGCAATTATCTATGGTAGTGGTCAGGAACGTATTCGCTTCTCCTGGGAACATGAAAGTGGATCGCGCGGTGAGTATTACCGTATCTGGGAAGGACTGGCCAGTGAAATTCGTCGGCGCTATATGCAGAGTGGCTCCGACGCGATGCGCGAGTATTACACGCAATACATGAGCGAACAACCCTGCCCTGATTGTCAGGGAGCAAGGTTGCGACCGGAAAGTCTGGCCGTGCGGGTAGCAGGGCGTTCGATCCGCGATGTAACTCGGATAAACGTTGCCCAGGCGCTCGATTGGGCCCGTGAATTGCCTAATCAACTTAACGAGACAGAGCGGGCTATCGTCGGTGATGTATTGAAGGAGATCCGTGAACGTCTCGGTTTCTTACACAATGTAGGTTTGCACTATCTGACACTTGATCGCGCTGCGCCAACTCTTTCTGGCGGCGAAGCACAACGCATCCGCCTCGCTTCTCAGATTGGCTCCGGGCTGGTTGGCGTGATGTATATTCTCGATGAACCGAGCATTGGTCTGCATCAACGTGATAATCGCAAACTCCTCGATTCGCTGTTGCGGTTGCGTGATCTTGGTAATACGCTTATTGTCGTCGAGCATGACCTTGAGACGATGCAGGCCGCCGATTGGATTATTGACTTTGGTCCCGGTGCCGGTGTGAAAGGTGGTCAGATTGTGACTACCGGAACACCAGAGCAGGTGGCGCAACACCCGACCTCACTTACCGGTCAGTACCTCTCTGGCCGCCTGACAATCCCGATCCCGACCAGTCGTCGTCAGGCCAACAACGGCTGGCTGACCCTGGAAGGAGCAACGCTCAATAACCTGCGTGATGTGACGGTCAGTTTTCCACTCGGTTGTTTCATTGCCGTAACTGGTGTCTCTGGTTCGGGAAAATCATCGCTCATCACCGAAACGCTCTATCCGGCGCTGGCTAACCGTCTCAATCGTGCACAACTTAAGCCTGGTCCCTTCCGCAATCTGCACGGTCTCGAACGGCTGGATAAGGTCATCAACATTGATCAACAGCCGATTGGTCGTACTCCGCGCTCGAATCCGGCGACCTACGTGAAGCTCTTCGATTTGCTCCGTGAACTGTTTGCCGAAACACCCGAAGCGAAACTGCGTGGTTATGGTCCGGGTCGCTTCAGTTTCAACCTGAAAGGTGGGCGCTGTGAGGCGTGTGAGGGGAACGGCGAGATCAAGATTGATATGCAATTCCTGGCCGATGTCTGGGTTCGCTGTGCTGAATGTAAAGGGAAACGCTACAACCGTGAAACCTTGCAGGTTAAGTATCGCGGCAAGACCATCGCCGATGTGCTTGATATGGACGTGCAGACCGCGCTAGAGTTTTTTGCCAATGTGCCGCGGGTGCGTCGTATCTTACAAACTCTGCACGATGTTGGGCTTGACTACATCAAGCTCGGTCAACCTGCAACGACGCTTTCTGGTGGTGAAGCACAGCGGGTCAAGCTAGCAAAGGAATTGGCTCGGGTTGCTACCGGTCGTACCATTTACATTCTCGATGAACCAACGACCGGTCTTCACTTTGCCGACATTCAGAATCTGCTGCGCGTATTACACCGCCTGGTAGATGCGGGAAATACGGTCATCGTGATCGAACACAATCTCGATGTGATCAAGACGGCTGATTACGTGATCGATATGGGGCCTGAAGGTGGTGATGGCGGTGGCGAGGTGGTCGCTCTTGGGACACCTGAAGAGGTTGCCCGTCATCCAACCTCACACACCGGGCGATTTCTCCGCGAGATTCTTGAGTCGGTTGTTGCTTCTGGATAGGGGATGGGGTGGGTATGCTACTGCATACCCGCATCCCAATGTGTCATTCACCGGACAATCCCTTTCGTTCCGGTCAAATCGCAGTCAGTCAAATCGGCATCGGTGAGATCAGCGTCGGTTAAATCGGCATCGGCCAGCGACGCTTCGCGCAAGTTTACTCCTCGCAAGTTTGCACCACGTAGATTGGCGCCACTCAGATTAGCCCGCGACAGATTGGCGCGGGTCAAAATGGCGCCACGCAAGTTAGCGCCACTCAGATACGCACCACTGAGATTGGCCTCACTGAAATCGGCATTGCACAGACTTGCTTCACCAAAATTGGCTTCGCTGAGGTTCGCGCCGATAAAATTTGCATCATCAAAGGTTACTTCTCGTAGGTTGGCGTGCATAAGATTCGCGCCTGCCAGATTGACGCCATTGCCATTGGCGCCGTTCAGACTCACCCGTAGGAGGATGGCACCACTCAGATTAGCGCCACTCAAATTAACCAACTGAGCTTCGCGCAGTTGAGCTTCACTGAGATTCGCGCCAATCATCACCGTATCGCGGAGATCGGCCCCGCTGAGATTGCAGAGACTGAGATTGGCGCCGTACAAGTTAGCGCCACTAAAATCGGCGGCGCTCAGATTGGCGCCTCTGAGATTAGCACCAACCAGCGTTGCGAACTCCAGATTGGCCCAGCTCAGATCCGCTTTGCGCAGATCGGCATCGCTCAAATCGGCCCGAACCAACTGTGCCCAATTGAGGCGCGCCTCGCGGAGATTGGCCCAGCTCAGATTGGCGCCGCCTAACTCGCAGATACTCAAATCGGCCCGATATAAGTTTGCGTCGGTCAGGCGGGCACGACTCAATTGCGCTTCGCTTAAATTGGCGCCACTCAGATTCGCAGCACTCAGATTGGCGCCACTCAAATTAGCACCAACCAACCAGAGTGGCCCTGGACGATTGAGAAGATCAAAGATCTGGTCAGGAGTCAGGTCGGCCATACGGCCCTCCTTTACACATCAAGAAACAGGGAGCATTGGTGATTTAGCTACCAGCCAGATCGAGGCTGGTGCACCCATTGAACGACAGGCAACCTGTTCGACTGCAAACTCACGTCCGGTTTGCCAGTGTAGTGCTTCTTGTAAGATACCACACTGAATGTACCCAATCGGCTCATCAGCCTGCTTGCCGGCCGACATTGAACAGGTGTAGTCGATGTATGCCCAACTATCGCCACGATCCTCTAATGCCAGTCGTCGATCCTGGTTTACCGTTTGACTAAGGCGGCGTAACCCAGCTTGCATCGCCGACAAACCTAGCTTCACCTGAGTGGCGAACGGTAACATCTTCGAGGCGATCAACGCAGCAGTACCAAACAATGCGCTCTGATTGGTAATTGCCAGCCGGGCCGTCTGACGTCCAATCCGTAGTGCCATACTGCGTGCCGAGCGACCGAAGAAGTTGATCAGGCCAGCGTTGAGTGAGGCATAGTGGTAAAACGTTAGCCCACTCGTTGCTTTCAGTTGTTCGGGCGGATAGTTGCCTATCAAATGGCTTAAGCCGGCCTGGCGCAACACAACGGCCAAACCGTTACGCCCAATCACTTCTTCGGCTGCGAGCAATGCCCAACGCATGTATGCATCAACTAACAGCAAATCAGCAACCGGATCGTGGTCGGGGCGGTCGCGGATCTCCATATTTTCCTCCTCCACGCCCTTGGTCTGTGAACAGGTTTAGGATACCACAAACCGACCACGGATAGCATTATCACAAAAATAAACGTAGATTATTCCAAAACCTGAGGAGATGTAGCAGTGAACGCAGGAAGACGAAAATGTTTGCATGTTCTGCCAGCGATTGGTATCAGTTCTGTTCTTCGTGTTTCGCGTTCGCGCTAGCCGATGTCTTCCGGTTACCCACCGCTGACACGGGCCGGAGGCCTGCGCTCCGAGCTTGTCAATCGGTATGATATGCAATATAATGAACTAAAGTGTTAATTGTAGGCAATGCGGGAGGCTGGCAATGGAGACGGAATATTCGCTGGCGCTGGCGCTAGAGGATTACCTCCCGGTAATCTTCTCGTTGATCGGTGTATGGTTTATTGCACGCACCATTCAGCAATTTGATCGAACGCTGGGGATGATGGCTTTTACCGGTTTGGCACTGCTGGCGGTTGGCGGCATCTTAAAGGCAACCTGGAAGGTGCTGATGGCAATCAACGGTACCGACATCTCGCTCTTCAGTCAGGCCCTGTTCCCGATGATTGCACCCGGTTTCACGTTGATCGCAACCGCCGTGTACAGTTACACGCGCCAGCTTCAGGCTAAGCCAGGCTTGCACCGACCCTGGTTGATCTCGCTGATCGTGATTAGTCTATTCGCAATAGGGTCAGCGCTGATCGCGGTGAACGGTGGGCCATGGCGCGTGCCGCTGATTATGTTAGCAACGATTGGAAATGTTGCCCTCCTGCTCATGTTGGCGATTGGGGCATGGAAACGCAGGATGCAACCGTTAGCCGTGGTGTTTGTGATCGTCCTGATCACGATTATTGGTTTGTCGCAAATGGCCACAAATATGCCGCAGACCATTCCGGTGCAGTGGTTTGAGCAAATTGTGCAGACGCTAGCGCAACTGGCGTTTTGTCTGGGTTCGTGGCAGTTGACGCAACGGATGGCTCAGGAGGCGCCAGCGGTTCGGCGTCTGGCGATGGGTGTGGCGTAACGCTATGGGTGCTCTGGCAACAAGAACCGGAACGTAACATCTCGTACCAGGACATGCCGGCAACGTTGACGTAACGGTGCGGTTGTCAGAGTTCTCGGTTTCTGGTCGTGTTCACTAACGAAAGTCTTTCAGGCCATTCCTGACCGATACGGTCGCCTAGGAGCGCGGGCCGAAGCCGAAGGCCCGCTTCCTACGGCAGTGGGTGCAACCCTGGCTAAGCAATAGTCCGACGTGCTCGTGCAGGTCGGCTTATGGCATGGCCGTCCCTCTCACCTTGCGTCGCAGCACAGACACTGAAACCGTCGAAACCCTTTGCCATCACGTCGCGGAGCTGCATACGTTGCCTGCCACCGGTTCCCTGACCACTATGGCGATGTTATGATCGAGACTCATCAAAAGCCCGGATTTTTGATCATCCTCTAACCTATCTTTGCTCCCTTCTCACATCAGCACTGTCGGGTAGAAAAGAACGTTAGAAGCACCCAACAGTGCTATGGTTGAGATGATTGATAGTCTCTGATGTGCTATAATATAGTACATTTGACTGTATCAATTCTCTCACACGCTGCACTTGCCCGTCGAAGGAGTACAACATGCCACTCGAACGCGACCAAATCAGGGAATTGCTTATCCAGGAACTACCTGCACTCCTTGAACGCGATCCGGAAGTGCAGCGTCTGATCTTGCAACTTGCGCAAAAGTATTTTGCTGGTCGCTCGGAAACTGATAATCGGTTTGATCGCATTCTCGAGGAGTTGCGACAATCTCGCGAAGAGCAAACCCGGCTGTGGGCAGAACAAGCTCAGCGCTGGGCAGAACAAGCTCAGCGCTGGGCAGAACAAGCTCAACGCTGGGCAGAACAAGCTCAGCGCTGGGAAGAACAAGATCGGCGCTGGGAAGAACAAGATCGGCGCTGGGAAGAACAAGATCGGCGCTGGGAAGAGAATCAACGTGAAATCCGCGAGATGCTGCGGCGGTTGGGCGAGATGGATCAGCGCCACGCGGAAATTGATCGCAAGTGGGAAGAACAGACACGCCGCTGGGAAGAACAAGCTCAACGTTGGGAAGAGCAAGATCGGCGTTGGGAAGAGCAAAGCCGGCTGTGGGCAGAGCAATCGCAACGCTGGGAAGAGAATCAACGTGAAATCCGCGAGCTTATGCGGCGGCATGCGGCGCTTGACCGAAAGTTCGACTCTACCATTGGCGCGCTTGGTGCGCGTTGGGGGCTGTATTCAGAGCAGTCGTTCCGTGACGCTTTGCGTGGTATTCTGACCGGCTTTTTCAATCTCGAAGTGATCAATGTCAACGAGTTTGATGAGACCGGCGAAGTATTTGGACGACCTGAACAGATCGAGCTTGATGTGATTATCAAAAATGGCCTGTTGCTCATTTGTGAGATCAAGTCATCGATGAGCAAGGCCGATATGTATCTGTTTGAACGTAAGGCGCGGTGGTACGAACGCCGTCACGAGCGAAGAGCCGATCAGTTGATAGTCATTTCGCCGATGGTAGATGTTCCGGCACGGAAGGTTGCTGAACGCTTCGGGATTGTGGTCTACAGTTTTGCCGAAGATGCCGGCGACGCCTTGACCAGTGCAGAACGGTAGCGTTTCAGACGTGACCTTCCTCAATCTGCCGCACCGTGCTGCGCCGACTTCGCCGACGTCTGCTGTCGGTTGGCGGGAAGAGGGTGTCTAGTGCAGCAGCGATAGTCTCTTGCTCGGCCTGTACTCCGGCGGTATGCCGCTCAAACCAGTCGCTGTGGCGCCAGGTTAATGCCAGCGGTGCGATTCGCCGAATATCTTCGGCGTTGACGACATTGCGAAAATCGGCTGCGGCCCGTGCACGTGCCCCTTCCAGGAGTGCTATTTCCGCACGATGCGAAGGGATATGCAGGTGCTGAACTAAGGCCAGGGCCTGCTCTTCCAACTCTGGCGGAATAGTGACGTGTGGGAGAATCTCACGGGCGATCATGATCTCTTCGGCGAGCGCTGCGGTTTGGGCTGCATACCCTTGCCGAAAGCCTACGGGATCGTTGCGAAAATCACGGGCGCGCCGATAAATTTCGAGCCGGGCGCGGTGATCGGCTACCGGTGCCACCCATACCCGCAAGCCAAAGCGGTCGAGAATCTGCGGTCGTAGTGCGCCTTCTTCTGGGTTCATTGAGCCGATGAGCACAAACTGACTGGGAAACAGACGCACCATTGCACCCCGCCGCACAAACGTCCGGCCCTGGGCTGCCGCGTCAAGGATGGCGTCAACAACTGCCTGATCGAGTAAGTTGATTTCATCAACGTAGAGGACATTGCCGTGGGCGCGGGCTAAAATTCCTTCTTCCAGGCGTACCACGTGTTGCTCGATGGCAATGCGTTCGTTGATTCCACCAACCACGTCTTCCAGCCGGGCATTGAGCGGGAGTTCGATCAAGCGCATGCGCTCAACTAGTGTTTTCCCGTCAGCATCGGGATGCTCGCGGGTCACGAAGGGCATGACATCGAGCAGACCGCGCACGGCAGTCGTCTTCCCTACCCCATACGGCCCGCTGAGCAAAATGCCGCCAATTTGTGGGTTGATAAGGCCAAGGATCAGCGCCGTTTTGAGATCGGTCTGACCGACCATCGCCAGCAGCGGAAAGGGATAAATATCGTCAGTCATAGGCGAGCACCTCGCTGCTATGTCTTCCACACGGGGCGCGGAAGGGTAAGGTTGAGGTAGTTAGGAGCCAGCCCTTCCCACTTACTCCTCTTTCCTCACCCCTACTACCAGATAAGGAGAGCATTGTGCAAGGCTTTGCGTCACAACAGCTCGATTTCATACGTCAGTAGCGGACAATCAGGACGCTGACGTTCGATAAAGTTTACCACTGCTTCAAGCTGCTGCTGAGCGTGTCTGCCATCGGTTGCTACAACCGCTACTCCGAGGCGAGCGCTCTGCCAGCGGTCTTGATCGTCGATTTCGGCAACTGAGACATTAAATTCGTTGCGGATGCGGGCGATGAGTGAACGCACCACTTGTCGTTTCTCTTTTAACGACTGCGCTGTCGCGATGTGGAGATGAATGGTACATGAACCGATGATCATACGCTTGACGGTTAGTTGAGACTGTTCCAGCCGCCTAACAACGTTGATGGGTCGAGACCTTGCGGGCCGCGTGGCAGAATTGCCAGTTCAGTACGGATAGCCATTGTCAGACTACGGAGGCGTTCGGTGACTTCGGCTTCCAACCAGCGTTGCTTCTGCGCCTGATCAATCCGTAGCCGGTCGGCTAACATGTAGCTCAGACTCACCGGATCAACGGGTAACGGTTCAACATCAATTTCGGCACCGGTCAGCGTAGCAATACGTTCCCAGTATCGTCGGTAGATATTGCGTAATTCGGCGGCAGCCGCCTTTGCTTGCTGATCGATGTGTTCGGGGAGCATTTTCACCTGAGCTATTAAATACGGCGATTGTTCGATAATCTGGATGATACGAAAGCGATGCTGACCGATCACCTGAAGCAAATAGCGGCCATCTTCCAGTCTGAGATGATCTTGAATCACTGCTACCGTGCCCACCTCGTAAGGTTCAGGGGCAATCGCCATTCGTTGTCCCTCAATCACTTCATGGCCGCGACGGAGCAAGACAATCCCAAACGGTTGTTGTTCGGCCAGACAACGACCGATCATTAGGCGATAACGTTGCTCGAAGATGTGCAAACTCATGATGCTACCGGGAAAGAGCAGCGAGCCGAGCGGAAATAATGGCAGAGTTTGTTCCATAAAGATTCACCCATCTGTCCACGTGCAGGTCCAGACGGTTGTTTCGGCCAGGCCAAGATTGAGGTCGATCACCAATTCTACTTCAGGGCCTGACATCGTCTGCACCAGGTTCGTTGGGTCAAACGGAACAGGGGTGCCGCGAAGCATAACCGGCACCGTCCCGATCCGAAGATCAAGAAGATCGGGACGCAACTCAACAGCGCTGGCGCCAATGGCAGCTAGAAGTGCACCCCAATCTGATGAGTTGCGCCGACAGGCTGCTCGCACCGAGCCTGAGCGGGCCACAGTGTGGGCAATCGTTTGGGCCGTTGCTTCATCTGCCGCCCCTTGCACCACCACTTTAATCACTTTACCAGAACCGGCCGCATCGCGCACGATTTGGTTTGCCAGATCGGCGCACAAGAAGTCGAGAGCTTCCTGAAAGACACCAAACTCCCAGGTACTTGAATCGGTGATCGGTGGATGATCGATAGCGCCATTGGCCAGCATAATCACACTATCATTCGGGCTACAGTCACCGTCAATATTCAAACGATTGAACGAACGATCAACACTTTGCCGTAGTGCTCGTTGTAACAGGGGTTGACTGATCGCCAGGTCGGTGGTGATAAGGGCCAGCAGTGTCGCCAGCCGGGGATGGATCATTCGGGTTCCCTTCGCCATGCCGGCCAGTGTGTAACGTGGGCCGTTTCGCAACGAAACGCGTAGAACTCGTTCTTTGGGGCGTGTGTCGGTGGTAAGTATGGCCATTGCCGCTCGTCGCCCTCCGTTACTGTCGAGTTCACTTACTGCCCGTCGGATACCGTTGCGCATCCGTTGCATCGGTAGTGGTACCCCTATCAGACCGGTTGACATCAACAGCACCGAGTCGCGCGGTACTTCCAGCTCATCGGCTGTTATTTTGGCGCATTCAATTGCATCATTCAGCCCGTTCTGACCGGTACCAGCGTTCGCCTGACCGGCGTTAATCAACACGGCCCGGATCGCATCGTGGTTACGCAGCAAAATGGCCTGACTCAGAAACACCGGTGCCGCTTTGAAGACGCTAGTCGTGAACATGGCTGCTGCACGGCATGGATATTGAGAGTAGACGAGGGCCAGATCTCGTGCCTTGCTCCCCTCTTTCAGGCCAGCAGAAATGCCGGTGGCGCGGAACCCGGTTGGGCTAGCGATATGACCATCTTCAAAGATTGTGAAGTTCATAGCCGCTCAACAATAAACGAAGGATGCAAATAGTTTACCACACCCGACAGATCAATCCTTTGAGATATTCACTTTCTGGAAATGTCAGTAGCACCGGATGATCGGGCGCCTGGGTTAGCCGTTCGAGGATTTGTACATCACGCCCAGCATCAAGCGCGGCACCAAAGATGATTTTCTGAAAGAGTTCGGCTGAAACCAGACCCGAACAACTGAATGTTGCCAGTATCCCTCCGCTTCGGATCAGGTGCAGTGCCTGCAAGTTAATATCTTTGTAGCCACGAGTAGCGCGTTGCAGATGCGATTGCTGGTGGACAAATTTCGGTGGGTCGAGAATGACGACATCAAATTGACGATGCTCGTTGCGGTATTGACGCAGAATTTGAAACGCATCTCCCTCAACGAATTCAGTTGGTATCGACAGATCGTTTAGGCGAAGGTTATCAGCAGCCAGGGCGAGGGCTTCAGCACTGGCATCGATCAAGGTAAGCCGACGGGCACCGGCACGGGCAGCCGCCAGCGCAAATCCACCGGCGTAAGAAAAACAGTCGAGCGTATCGGCGTCGCTACAGTAAGCTCCTACTCGCAGATGGTTAATCGCCTGATCAAGGTAGATACCGGTCTTTTGACCGGTTTGTAGATCGGCGAACATACGTCGTTCGCTGGCAATCTGATCAAGACCGGTGATCAACGTTACTGGTAAACGAGGTGGCGCCTCACCCCAGCGCAACCCAACAGCCGGTGGGAGCGCTTCTTTCTCTCGTACCTCGGCATCGCTCCGTTCGTAGATACCACGTGGGGCGAGTAAATCTACCAATACTTGTATCACCCGCTCGGCTCGTATTGCCATTGCCTGCGTGAGCAATTGGATCACTAGATAGCAGCCGTACCGATCCACGATCAGGCCAGGAATACCATCTGACTCGCTAAACACCAGACGACAGGCAATCGCCGGCTGGTGGAGCCATTTTTCGCGTCCGGTAATTGCCCGTGCAATTGTGTCGTGGAGCCACGTTTCATCGAGCGGTTGGGTTCGTTCCCAGGTAGCCAGTCGCACGCGCAGTTGCGAACTACTGCTCCAAAAGCCTCGTGCCAGCCAGCTTCCGTCTTGAGCATAGACATCGACAACCGCGCCAGGTGCCGGATTTCCGCGTACCTCGGCGATAGCTCCAGAGAAGATCCACGGATGTCGTTGAATGACCGGTCGTTCGCGACCGGAAAGCAGAATAACAGTTGCCATAGTAGACTGACTCTAACACGCACCGGCAGAGTGGTCAAGCGCAAGGAGAGGAGTGAATGGGCGATTGAGTTGCCAACCCGTCTCTCGTGGAAGAGCAGGTGAACGACATACATCAGTGCATTAAACACGACCCAAAACCGGTAACGTTACAGACCGCTCTTTTTCTCGCACACGTGGTTCTGCAACCGGCCAGCTTCGTTATAATACGACTGTTACCCGCTTTTTGATAAGAGGTGTCATCGTATGCAGTACACACGTTTCGGCTCAACCGGGATGCAGGTTTCGCGGATCTGTTTGGGTTGTATGAGCTATGGTTCGCCGACCTGGCGTGAGTGGGTGCTAGACGAAGCTGCCAGTCGGCCTTTTATCTTTCGGGCGTTGGAATTGGGGATCAATTTCTTCGATACGGCGGATATGTATTCGTTGGGCTTGAGCGAAGAGATTTTAGGACGTGCCATTCGTGACTCGGGGGTACGCCGTGATGAACTGGTTATTGCGACCAAAGTCTACCAGCCGATGAGTGACCGACCCAACGACCGTGGACTTTCGCGCAAGCATATTATGCAGGCGATTGATGCCTCGTTGCGCCGATTGGGAATGGATTACGTTGATCTGTATCAAATTCATCGCTGGGATTACGAGACGCCGATTGAAGAGACATTAGAGGCGTTGAATGATGTGGTGCGCGCCGGTAAAGCACTCTATATCGGTGCATCGAGTATGTTCGCCTGGCAACTGGCAAAGGCCCTCGGCATCCAAGAACGACGCGGTTGGGCACGTTTTGTATCGATGCAAAATCATCTTAACCTTGTCTACCGTGAAGAGGAACGCGAAATGTTGCCTCTGTGTCGCGATGCCGGTCTGGCGGTGATTCCCTGGAGTCCGCTGGCACGTGGCTTTCTTGCCGGTAACCGACCGCAAGGCACCGACGCAGCTACGGTACGTGGCCGTTCAGATACGATCTCGCACGCGATGTACGATGCCAGCGATTACGTGATTGTCGAGCGGGTAAGTGAAATTGCGCGTGCCCGTGGGGTCAGTAATGCCCAGATTGCGCTGGCCTGGCTGCTTCATAAGCCGGAAGTGACTGCACCTATCATCGGGGCTACGAAAATGTACCAGCTTGAAGAGGCAGTTGCCGCGCTCGACGTGAAGTTGTCACCCGAAGAGATTCAGCGTTTAGAAGAGCCATATCGGCCAAAGCCGATTCGTGGTCATTCGTAGGCAGCGATCCGGTGTTCTGCTCCACGCTGGCAATAGGAATACGATCATGCGACAAACGTTCTTCCTTTCACCCGCCGACATCCTGGTGGCACATCAGCGTATCGCCGGGATTATTCAGCCAACCCCGCTCGAGATAAGCCGACCGCTATGTGCATTGACTGGTGCTGAAGTCTGGCTCAAGCTGGAACTGGCCCAGGTGACCGGTAGTTTCAAGATTCGTGGTGCAGCGAATGCTCTGCGTCAGCTTCCGGCAACCACTCACGTTGTTGCCTGCTCTGCCGGTAATCATGCGCTGAGCGTTGCGCACACCGCAGCTATGATCGGTACAACGGCCACACTCGTTGTACCGGCTACAGCTTCTCCGGCCAAAATCGCGGCCTTGCGCCGTTATCCGGTAGATGTCATCTTGCATGGTACGGGCTACGATGCAGCCGAGGCTGAAGCGTTGCGCATGGCCGCCGAATATGGTTGGCATTTTATTTCGCCTTACAATGACCCACTGGTTATTGCCGGTCAGGGTACGCTGGCAGTTGAACTCTGGCAGACATTAGCCGATATTGATGTCGTTGTGGTTGCAGTTGGGGGCGGTGGTCTGGCGAGTGGGGTTGGTTTCTGGGCCAAAGCAATGAATCCACGAGTGTGCGTGATCGGGGTTCAGGCTGCCGCTTCTGCGGCTATGACTGCTGCGTTACGCGCCGGCAGAGTAGTACCGGTGGTCGATGAACCAACGTTAGCCGATGGTCTGGCCGGTAATCTTGCAGCCGATACCATCACTCTACCGATCCTGCAGCAGGTGCTTGATGACATGGTACTGGTCGATGAACCTGCTATCGCTCGCGCAATGCGCTGGCTTATCGAAGAACATCATCTCATCGCAGAGGGTAGTGCTGCGGTGCCACTCGCTGCGCTGCTCGAACAACAGATCAGCGATCTGGTGGGACAGCGCGTTGTTGTGCTGCTCTGTGGGCGTAATGTTACTGCGGCGACATTGCAACAAATCTTCGCTATTCCGTCAAAAGACTGAGCGAAATTCCATTGACAGTTCTTCATTACTATGCTATGCTGCACGGGCAAGAGGTGCGTAGTCACGTAGAGGAGGCCGTTCATGACACTTATCACCAATCAGTATGTAAAGACAGGCACTGTAGGAATGGTGTCGAACGACTCCGCTGACGTGAGAGAGGCTTCGCACAGCGCAGGCTAGACAGGCGTAACCTGTGATACCGGCGGGCTGTGGGAAGCCAGTGAGCATCCACAGCCCGCCCTTTATTTGGGCTGAGGTGCCAGTGGTACCACAGCCTTTTTCATTTCCTCCACGTCGCGATGGTTGTTCGGCACGGCAACGGTTAAGGATTACTGATATGTCAATTGACGATACCGCCGTGTATACCGCAAAACATCAGTTACCAGCCGACGTGGAGGGAACTATCGTGATCATCCTGGAACGAGATGGCTCATTATCGTATCATCCGCCGAAACTTGAGCGAAAATATCGAATACAACCTGCGATCACTGCGGCAACGCCAGAAGGTTTGAGATCGTCATCGTTTATCGACCGTATCATACGCATAGCTTTTGGTGTGTTGACTGTTTATGTATTGGCTGGAGCTGAAGATCGATGAGTCGTAAAACTACACCCACTACTGTTGTTGAGCCACCGCCAACGACTGGCGCAAACCGCCTGGTTGGGTCCGTCTTACGGGCACAGAGTGGTTTCTTCTGGGTGCAGACGGAACAAGGTATTCTGGAGTGTCGTTTGCGTGGACGACTCAAGAAAGAGCGTCAGGCAACCGATTTGGTTGTCATTGGTGATCAGGTTGAGGTACAACCGGTAGGAAATGGGCAGGGTGCTATCGAAGCGGTGCTGCCACGACGGAGTCGCTTGGCGCGACGTGCTGTCGGGTCTCGTGGTGCGTATAAGGAGGATGTGATTGTTGCCAATGTTGATCAGGTGCTCCTGGTCTTCGCCTGTGCCCAACCTGATTTCACACCCCGCATGCTCGACCGTTACCTGGTTATTTGCGAGCATAGTGAGTTGCCGGTTGTGATTGTCGCAACCAAGATTGATCTGGTCGAGCGCAGCGTGGCTGAAGCAATGTTTGCTCCATACGCACATATTGGCTACCCTGTCGTCTATACCAGTATTGTCACTGGTGTGGGTATTGATGAACTGCGGAGCCGCCTGGCCGGCCAGATCAGTGTTGTAACCGGCAAGTCGGGGGTAGGTAAGAGTAGCCTGCTGAATGCGATTCAACCCGGTCTGAATCTGCGTACCGGTGAAGTTAGTGAACGTCTGTCGAAAGGCCGCCACACGACGACGGTCGCCGAGTTGATTCCGCTGAATCTGCCTGGTGGTGGCTATGTTGCCGACACACCGGGAATTCGCGAGATTGGGCTTTGGAATCTACCGGCTAGCGACCTTGCCTGGTGTTTTCGCGAGTTTCGGCCGTTTCTCGGTGATTGCTACTTTGCCGGTTGTAGGCATCTCCATGAACCTCATTGTGCAGTGCGCGCCGCAGTCGAGCGCGGCGAAATTACACCAGCTCGCTACGAGAGCTACGTTCGCTTGATGAATAGTGATGAAGATGCGTGAAAGCGATAGTTCTGTCGTAACTGCCCATGAGTTTCTCAATGAATAGTTCATTACCCCCCCCCGTCCAGTTGTGCTGGCCGGAACAAAGGTCTTTCTGAGTCACATTGTTGCTGAAGATGCAGCATTGTTAGCGCATTGGTTTGCCGATCTAGAATTGACTGCACTGCTCGGTCAGCAGGGACGTAGCTTTACCCTTGCGCAAGAACAGCAGTGGATCGCAGCAAGGGCCAATACCGTTGAACACGAACGTACATTTGCCGTCGTGTTGCGGGACTCTGAACGTTTGATTGGTACGTGCAGCCTGCACAACATCAATCTTTTCTTTTACACGGTACCGCTGAGCTGGGCATTGCTATCGGCGATAAAACCGTGTGGAGGAAGGGCTACGGCCGTGAAGCAGTACGGTTGTTGATCGAGTACGGTTTTCGGTATCTCAACCTCTACAATGTCAGTCTCTGGGTGCACAGTTTTAACGAACGGGCCTATCGCGCTTACCTGGCTGCCGGATTTCGTGAGGTTGGTCGTTTACACGGTGCGGTGCATTTCAATGGTCAACGCTACGACCGCATCTTGATGGAGGTTACGCGCAACGACAATGGGCGCTGAAAGTGGTTGGTGTAAAGGGGGCGAATACGCTCGTAGACTGCATCCCAGGTCAATTCCCGCCAGACTCGTGCCCGTCCGGCTGCGCCCAACGCTTGCGCCAGCACACGATCACGAAGCAGGCGGTCAATCGCGTCAGCAAGCACCGTAACATTGCCAAACGGTACGAGTAAGCCATCGACACCGTGGCGCACAACAGCCGGTACACCGCCTGCTCGCGCACCGATAACCGGTACACCGTTGCACCACGCTTCAAGATACGTGATCCCAAAGCTATCGGTGCGTGATGGCTGCACGTAGAGATCAGCCGCCGCCAGCGCATCACGTCGGGTCTCATTATCAACGTAGCCGAGTATTCGTACTCGTGCCTGTTCCGCTGGTTGCAATGCTGCCACCGCATCGGTAAATCCGCCAAAGGCTGGCCCACATTGTACCCACACCGCGTCGCTTCCCTGTGCCCACAGGCGCCGCATAGCGGCCAGTGTGTGAACAGTACCTTTGTCAAAAGCGGCTACGCCAAGGCTTAACACTATCGGGCCACGGATGTGATGAGTTGCCCGAAAACGCTCTCTATTGCCGCCGGTCACTTCAGTTGGGTTGACCCCCGCGCCAACAGTGACAATCTGGTCGGCCGGTACCCCACGTCGGATAAGATAGCCCCGCTCAATGTCGGTCATTGTCGCCACCCAAGTCGCCCGTCGGAGGAGTGCGATCTGGTGCGGCATGGCGTAATAACGTACCACCTGCTCACTCCCCGGTTCACCTAAATGAACAAAGGGTGTACAAATGTGAGCGATGCCACGCTCTGCTGCCCAGCGTGCAACCGGGATCAGCGCAAAATCGAGCGTGATATTGGTAGTATGAACGATATCTACGTCGGCGAGTGCTGAATCGTTCAGGACTGTCGCCAGATCGGGTAGTTGTGGTGTCAGTGTTGCCAACCGGCGCAGGATGGGGATCGCAGGTCGCCCGACACGCCCTAACTCAACCATTAGCCGCCGAATGACCGGGTAGAGCATCACCGATGCGGGTAAACGTCGAACGGCCAACCGTCGAACCATCACGCCATCGTGCTCACCGGTTGGCTCACTAATCCGCCGTTTTCCGGCCATCCAGAGATGTTCAAGATCGAAGGCATCGGTCGTCAGTACAGTAACCCGATGGCCTTCAGCTACCAGCCGTGCTCCGATCTCTTGGAAATAACGCGCTGCTCCGCTTGGTGCTGGCCAGTAGAGTTGAACGACGTGAAGAATGTGCATGCCGCGATGGTTAATTCCATTGCTAGGTATTTGGAACATATTATGGCTAATCTCGTCAGGAAGAATATGAAATGTTTGGCGGGATTAGAAATCGGTCTTTACCATATTTGGCAAAGTAATAGTAAATTGACCGTTCAGCTATATCTTTCATTATTGTTGTCATCTCATCAACTGTCCACGGTTCGGGACGAAAGAAAAAGCTACCACGATTAAAACGTCCACCACCATCATTAAGTAAGTAAATTTTATTGAGATTACCAAACATCGCCATCGTTGTGACTCGGTCTAGTATTGAAGATGTTTTCTCAAAATCGCATCCATAACCAAAACATACGAAAGGAAAGATGTTTTCTCGCATGAGCGCAGTACGAAGGCCTATCAGATTCTTTCCAAGACGTTCAATTGCATTTCCTTTTGCCTGAAGAGGTTTTCCCTCTTTAACACGAATATCATTCGTGCCCTGGTTCTTAACCTCGGCTATTAGGATGGGATAACTCAAAGGGTCTTTTTCATCATTAGATTTGATAAGAAGGATCCCCCCATCTGGACGAATTGAACTATTTTCAAAGTGATAGTGGAATTCTACCCCGTGAAAAGTGCTACGAAGTTCAGACACAATATCCTTCAATAGCCAATACTTTCTGTGTTCAATACGGATTCTCGTTTCAAATTGCTCGGAAAGATACACAACAACATTGCTTATTGCTTGTATAATATCTTTCTCTTGCTGCTTAGCTGTAACATTTAGTATTGTTCCTCACGCTGCTGTCGAAGTTGTTCTTTCTTTGACATACATTCTACCTCCTTTCCACTAAGAATAGATACTCAATAACGTGAATTGATCGATTTTGAAAACTTCGACTTCCTCGAAAAGCGTTGTATGAAACATCTATGCGTTCCACCTTTCCAATAGACTCAAGTTCCTTTTGTAACTGTTCAATAGGGATAAAGCCTTCGTTGTTAAATGAAATGAGTAGAAATGATGCATCTGCATGATGCAGAAGATCTCGTAGTAATGGGAACGCCTGACTTCTTACGTTATACCCAGAACGTCTCCAGTCAGTTGGTATTCCGGAGACACGACTCACATGCTTGGGTCGCTGATAGTGCGTGATGAGATTAAGCATAAAATAGTTTGATCCATAGGGGTGTTGGTTGTATGGCGGATCAATATAGACTACGTCTAAATTCTTTAATCTTCGTATCAGTGTGTTTGCATCCTCCTGAAAGACCTGATAATCACATTCAAATAAACTTAGGATAGGAACCTCAAGCGTAATCTGACCTTTGATACGTTTCAGAGCATCTGAGCCACTACCACCAAACTGGCCAATTCCAGTGTGACGATTTTTATAAAATCCTTTAAACACTCCAGCAGTATTTGCATGGATGGACGCTTCGCTCAAGAGCGGACCGAGAAAGAGGTCTTTCAAGTTTGCCGGTATCTCTTCGATCATACGACGATAGTTGTCTATTCTC
>Ga0209162_1000183_pt1 | contig 69608 bp, 45 predicted proteins | sample YNPNPMetaG_FD_187121 | JGI IMG/M metagenome (GOLD analysis project Ga0209162, IMG submission 187121) | Anoxygenic and chlorotrophic microbial mat microbial communities from Yellowstone National Park, USA - YNP NP MetaG (SPAdes) (version 2) ...
ACCCTCGGTTCGCTCATTTTCGTAGAGGGCTTCCTGAAGCCATGAAATGACCGCGTCCTGACTGTGCAGTTCATTATTTGTCAAGTTGCGGATCGCATCAGGAAGCCATCGGTCAAAAAAATGAGCGAACGATGAGTTCAACTCTACAGCTCTCCAGATCGGTTTTGTGGAGGTGTGGAGGTGTGGAGGTGTGGAGCAACTGTCAAGCTAGCAGGCCCGCTCCTGAACCATGCCTTAGATTGCGGATGGTAGATTGCTGCTTCATGCAACAGGAAGCGCTCGAGCGCTCACGAGTTTGCGGCGTCCCTCTGACGCTCTGGTACTATATATCAATTCCGGTTGAACTATGTGCAGGCGCGCCGTTGCCGGATCAGATCGAGAGGCCATAGACGGCAATCCAACATCTACCATCCGACGTGGGGCAACCGGGTTGCCCCACGTCCGTTCCGAAAACGTGTTCGCCTGAGCCCGGTCATTATACCAGAAACGCGCCAGGGTTTAGCAGGCCGCCGGGGTTCCAGCGGGCCTTCAAGGCGCGCATAACGTCAAGGGCCTGGGGCGCGTGGCGCCAGCGACCGGCGTCGCGGGCCGGCGCGCCCGCCAGGGCCACGCCGTAGCCGCCGAGGCGCCGGGCCAGCGCGGCCAGTTCCTCCCAGGCGCCCGCCCCATGCCGGTAGAGCAGGCCGCTGGCCAGGTCGGCCAGCAGACCGCCAGGATGGGTGCCCGCCGCGCGGAGCAGTTCCGGCAGCGCCGAGGGCGGCACGCCCAGCCGGGTCAGCGGTTCATCGGCGGCCAGCGCTGCGCCCAGCCATGCCGCCCAGCGTTCGCTGCCGCTCTCTCCACTCAACGCTAGTGGCGTAGCGGCGCCCTGACCGGCCAGTGCGGCGCGGACCAGGGCCACTTCGGTGCTCACGTCGGGCGCCAGCCCTTCGGCGGTATAGAACAGGGCATAGGGCGCGTCAACCTCGGGCAGAGCCAGGGCGGCCGCGTCGCCAAGGAGCAGCGCCGAGGCCACCACCAGACCTGGTAACAGGCGCGCCCCCAACGCCAACCCCTGCTCCAGGCTGTTGACCGGCACGGCCAGGCTGGCGCGGGCGCGTGGCAGCGGGGCCAGTTTCAGGGTCAGGTCGCAGATCAGCCCCAGGGTGCCGTGGGCGCCCACCACGAGCTTGGGCAGGTCGTAGCCGGCTACGTTCTTCACCACCGGGCGACCAACGCGGACGAGCCGCCCGTCGGGCAGGGCCAGCGTCGCCGCCAGCACCAGGTCGCGCCAGGCCCCGTAGCGCATGCGCAGCGGCGCATTGGTGTTCGTGGCCACTAATCCCCCGACGGTCGCCCCGGCATAGGGCGCGACGGCGGGGACCCACATCCCCACGGGCGCCAGTTCAGCTTGCAGTTCGGCCAGAGGCGTTCCCGCGCCCACCTGCACGTACAGATCGTCGCGCGCCAGGGTGGTGATGCCCCGCAGGGCGGCGGTGGAGAGGACAAACGTCCCCTCAGGCGGTTGTGGCGGTTCGGCGGCGCCGCTGATGACCACTGGCCGCCCGCAGGTGGCGCGCAACATCGCGGCCGCCTCAGCGGGTGAAGCCGGTTGGAGCACCTGTGAGGCCGGCAGTTCATGTTTCACGTGAAACAATGGCGGTTGTAGCGGATCTTCGGCTGGAAAGATCTTCCCGGGATTAAGCAATTCGGTGGGATCGAAGACCTCCTTCACATCACGCATGACGGCCAGTTCGTCAGGGTCGTACATGAGGGGCATATACTCGCGCTTCTCGATGCCCACCCCGTGTTCACCGGTGATGCTACCGTCGAAGCTCACCCCCAGTTCAACGATGCGCCGTCCGGCCAGGTGCACCCGCTCCATCAAGGCGCGGTCGCGGGGATTGTCGATCAGGATCAGGGGGTGCAGGTTGCCGTCGCCGGCGTGGAAGACGTAGCCCACCCGCAAGCCCAGTTCGACGCAGATCTGGTTCACGCCGGACAGCATAGGGGCCAGTTTGCTGCGCGGCACGGTGACATCAACCAGGTAGTAGGCCGGCGCCAGGCGGGTCATCGCGCCCACGGCGCTCTTGCGCCCGTACCAGATGGTCTCGCGCTCCTCGGCGGTGCGAGCGACGCGCAGATCAAAGCCGCCGTGGGCGCGCAGAATGGCTTCGATCTCGGCGATCTGCGGATCCACGCTGGCGGGGTAGCCGTCCGCCTCAACAATTAGGGCCGCCCCGGCCTCCTCGGGCAGGCGCGCGGTGGTGAACTGGTTGATGATGCGCATGATCTGCTGGTCCATCATCTCCAGGGTGGCCGGCACCAACCCTGCCGCAATGACCGCCGAGACGGCCTCGCCCGCCGCTTCGACGCTGGGAAAGGCGGCCATCATCGTCTTCACCGCCGGGGGGTTGGCGATCAAGCGCAGGTGCGCCGCGGTGATCAGCCCCAGGGTGCCTTCGCTGCCACACAGCAGCGCTGTCAGATCATACTCGGGGTAATCAAACGCCCGCCCGCCCAGACACACCTGCCGCCCATCGGCCAGCACCACTTCCAGACCGGTGACGTAGTTGGCGGTCACGCCGTACTTGAAACAGTGGGGGCCGCCCGAGTTCTCGGCGATGTTGCCGCCCAGGGTTGCCGAGCGCCCGCTGGCCGGATCGGGAGGGTAGTAGAGACCCTTGCTCTTTGCCAGAGCGTCGAGGGTGAGATTGATCAGCCCCGGCTCTACCGTCACCATGCGCCCGGCCACGTCGAAGTCGAGGACGCGATTCATGCGCGAGTACTCGACAATGATCCCGCCCCGTTCGGCCACCGCGCCGCCCGACAGGCCGGTGCCGGCCCCGCGGGCGACGACCGGCTTCCGCTGGCTCGCGGCCCAGCGCACGATCCGCGCCACCTCTTTGGCCCGTTCGGGCACCAGCACCAGGTCTGGAGTGCCGCGATCCAGCCCGCCATCTCCTTCATAGACCAGCAACTCCGAGCGGTCGGCAATGACCCGGGCTGGGGGCAGGATGAAGGGTGATGTTCGATCGTTATGCGTGCCCATCCGGTTGCTCCTTTCACCCTTCACGGCGATAGGCTTCGTCAAGCACTTCGACCACGTGCATCACCCGCGCCGGCAGGCCGGCCCGGCGCACGCCGGCCATGATCTGCATATGGCAGCCGGTGTTCGAGACCACCACGATCTCGGCGCCGGTGGCCTTGATGTCGGCCATCTTGGCATCGAGAATGGGCCCGGCCAGTTCGGGATGCACCAGGTTGTAGACCCCCGCGCTGCCGCAGCACCGCTCCGGCTGTCGCAGTTCGACCAGTTCCAGGCCGGGAATGCTGCGGAGCAGGGCACGGGGCTGCTGCACGACCTTCTGCACATTGCGCAGGTGGCACGAGTCCACATAGGTGGCGCGAGCGGGCAGCGTGGCCCGCGGCGGTTCCACGGCGCGCTCGGCCAGGAACTCGCTGATGTCGCGCACCTTCGCCACGAACGCGGCGACGCGGGTCCGGTAGTCGGCGTCATCGCGCAGCAGATCGGCGTAGCTCTTGAGGGTCGCGCCACAGCCGCCGGCATTGCTGATGATCGCGTCCACCTCAAGCGCCAGCAGGGCGTCAATGTTCTGGCGGGCCAGTTGGCGGGCCAGTTCCTCCTCACCATTGTGCACGTGCGCCGCCCCGCAGCAGGTTTGTCCACGAGGAACGAGTACCTCGTAGCCATTGCGCTGGAGCACCCGCACGGTGGCATCGTTCACCTGGCCGAGAAAGGCTTCCTGGATGCAGCCCTGCACTACGGCCACCCGGCCGCGCGTCTGGCCTCGCGGCGGAAAGGTTCGCCCGTCGGGGGAGCGCCGCAGACGCACCGGCGGCGCCAGGGCCTCAATCGCCCCCAGGCGCCCGCGCAGCAGCCCCGACCGCCGCGCGAGCGCCTGCAAACCGCTGCGCTCGTAGAACCAGGCGCCCAGCGCCAGCACGCGCAGCCGGCGCGGGTACGGCATCAGTTGGCGCAGCCCGGCCCAGCGCGCGAAACGGGCCAGACGACCAGGGCGGTGGGTTGCGGCAAGGGCGGCGCGGGTCACTTCCACCAGTTCGCCGTAGTGCACGCCGGAGGGACAGGCCAGCTCGCAAGCCCGGCACACCAGGCACGTGTCCAGGTGGGTGGTCAGGGCCGGGTCATCCAGGCCGATGCGTCCCTCGGCGACCGCGCGCATCAGGTGGATCCGCCCGCGGGGCGCCTCGCTCTCGATCCCGCTGAGGGCGTAGGTCGGGCAGACCGACAGGCACAGCCCGCAGTGGAGGCAGCGGTCGAGTTGCGCCTGGTGCGCGCTGCCGTACAGCACGTCAATTGGGGAAGGTGTTGTCATTCCATTTCCTCATTCTAGGCGTGGTTCAGACGCTAGCGTCCTGGCGTGACCGTTGCCGCAATCCAACATAACCGGCCTGTGGAGGTGTAGAGCTGTGGAGGTGTAGAGCTGTGGAGCTGTGGAGGTGAAGCCCACCTTGTCAAAACTTCGATTGCTGCCTGATGGTCACTCCACACCTCCACCGAACTGGTTCTTAGGGCATGGTTCAAACGAACGTGACAATCCAGCCTTCAACTCTCCAGCTCTACAACTCTACAACTCTACAGACCGGTTCGGTGGAGGTGTGGAGCTGTGGAGGGGTGGAGCAACGGTCAAGCGAGAACGCCCGATCCTGAACCATGCCTGCAGCTCTGGAGGTGTGGAGGTGCAGTCCACAACAGCAACCCGGGCCTTACGGGATCATCCAGGTAAACACGTAGGCCTGTAGGAAGACCAGCACACCCACCAGACAGGCCAGCACCAGGCTGTGGAGGAAGACGTAGCGCAGAATGGAACCTTCCTGACCGTGCTGGTTGGTGGCCACACTGGCAACGACGATGCTCTGGGCGTCAATCATCTTGCCCATAACTCCGCCGGAGCTATTCGACGCCGCCGCGAGCACCGGCGAGATACCGATCTGCTGGGCGGTGATCTGCTGCAGGTTGCCGAACAGGACGTTGGAAGACGTATCCGAACCGGTCAGGGCCACGCCGAGCCAGCCCAGCAGGGGCGAGAAGAAGGCGAACAGCGCACCGGTCGAGGCAAACGCCAGGCCCATGGTGGCGTCGAGGCCACCGTAGCGCGTGGTGTAGCCCAGGGCCAGCATCGCCGCGATGGTCAGCAGCGAGATCCGGATCCGCCAGAGCGTGCCGGCAAAGATTCGCGCCAGCGCCAGTGGCGAGAGCCCCAGGAGCAGCCCGCTCAGCACCCCGGCGATCAGCAGGCTGGTGCCGGTGGCCGAGAGCCAGTTGAAAGTGTAGACCGCCGGCTCGGCTTCGGGCCTGGGCACTACCGGCACATCGCGGTATACCGCCTTGTCGAGATAGGGTACCGGAACCTTCTGCACGGTGATGCCGCTAAGGAAGTTGGGCGCGTCTTTGGTGCCGCCGTTGAGGAAGGTCTTGACCTGCGGCGTGCCCCAGAGGAAGACCAGCAGCGAGAGGATGATCCAGGGCATCCAGGCGATCAACACCTCGCGCTGCCGGGAAGGCTGGCGCACCGCCGGGCGGGGCAGCATCGCCGCGTCGCCCGAACCGGCGCTGCCAGCCGGGCGAGGCATAGCGGGCAGAGGCTGCCGCTCGCCATCGTCTTCCCCGGGGAAGCGGAAGATGGTCCTCGGTTGCCAGAAGCGCAGCAGCACCACCAGCGAGGCCATTGAAACCAGGGCGCTGATGATGTCCACCAGCCAGGGGCCATGGAAGTTGCTCACCAGGAACTGCGAGATGGCAAAGCTTACCCCGGCGGTCAGACATGCTGGCCAGACCTCCCACATCTTCTTGCGCCCGGCCATCGCCCAGACGATCCAGAAGGGCACGATCAGCGAGAAGAACGGCAACTGCCGTCCGGCCATGGCGCTGAGGTGCATCAGATCGAGACCGGTAACGCTACTCAGCACGATGATCGGGGTGCCCAGGGCGCCGTAGGCCACCGGGGCGGTGTTGCCGATCAGGGCCAGACCGGCGGCGGGCAGTGGCGCAAAGCCCAGACCGATCAGCATCGCGGCCGAGATCGCCACCGGCGTGCCGAAGCCTGCCGCCCCTTCGATGAAGGCGCCGAAGGCGAAGGCGATCAACAACACCTGGATGCGCCGGTCGCTGGCCAGTCCGGCAATGGATTGCTTGACGATCTCGAACTTGCCGGTTTTTACACTGATGTCGTAGATGAAAATGGCTCCGAGGATGATCCAGCCGATCGGGAACAGCCCGTAGAACGCGCCGTTCACCGCGGCGGCCAGGCCCAGTTGCCAGGGCATGCCGTAGACGAAGATGGCGATCAGTAGCGCGCTCGCCAGGCCTGCCAGGGCCGCGATGTGCGCTTTGACGTGGAATATCCCCAGCAGGCCGAGCAGCACCACGATCGGTAATGCGGCAACCAGGGCCGAGAGCAGCAGGCTCCCCAGCGGCGTGTACACCTGGGTCCAGGTCATGGCAGTCTCCTTTGGCTTATGGAACCTTCGTGCCTTTGTTTGGACCCAGTGTAGGCTGCGTCGCCGCGCGGCGCATCGTTCGTTGCGCAATGGTTGGGAGGGAGTTACGAACTAGTTCCCGACCTTTCACCCAGGTTCTTCGCCACCACCCTCCCCGGTTGGGGGGGTAGGGGCGGTCAGAACATCTGCGCCAATGCAGCGTTTGTCGCATTGGGACGCCCCCGCGCGCGGCTCTGGTCTCCCCGATCCCGTGGGCAGGAACGGGGCCAGGGGTGAGGGCCAACCAGCGTATCCCGATACCATAACGCCCGTCGGCGCCCATACGTTCTGTCCGCCCGCGAACTCCAGCGAGGGGTGGTTGGGAAGGGGAGCCGTGCCGCGAGGAGGGCCTTGTGCGCGCGGGCTACGCCCTCCCTGACCCTCCCAGCCGGCGGGCCGCCTCGCGGCGGCTGGTCACGTGCAGTTTGGCCAGGATGGCGCGCACGTGCGCCTTGACCGTGTACAGACTGATCACCAGCTCTGCGGCGATCTCCTTGTCCGACCGCCCCGCAGCGATCAGCGCCAGGATCTCCTGTTCGCGCGCGGTCAGGGCATCGGGATCTTCACCAGCGCTCGAACGGATCGGCTCCCGCGCCGGGACCGCCGTGGGGCTTGCCGGCGGCGTCACGGCGCGAAACGCCGCCAGCAGGCGTGTGGCGATCGCCGGGGTGATCGCCGCCTCGCCCCGGGCCGCCGCGCGCACCATGTCGATCAACTGCTGGCCCCGGATCGTCTTCAGCAAATAGCCCGACGCGCCGCCGCGTAGCGCCTCGAAGATGCGATCATCCTCGTCGCGCACCGTAAGCATCACAATCTGGCAGGTAGGAACCTCGCGGGCAATTGTCCGCGCCGCCTCGATGCCGTCCATCCCCGGCATGTTGATGTCGAGCAGCATCACGTCGGGACGCAGGCTCTGCGCCAGCACGCAGGCTTCGAGACCATCGCCCGCCTCGCCTACGACTTCAATGTCGGGCTGCGAACGCAGCACCTCCACAATGCCGTCGCGGAACAGGCCATGATCGTCAACGACCATGACCCGGATCGGTGCATGCTCCGTCATGGGACACCTTCACGACCAGATCCAACAATTCGTTCGGTTCCGCTACCAGATCAGGGGGGCCAGCCCACGTTTCGCCCGCCGGGGCGGCCCGTTGAAGGCTCCAGACCAGTTCGACGCAGGCGCCGGCGCCGGGACGGCTGTGGATCGCCAGTGCGCCGCCGATACGTTGCGCCCGTGCCCGCATCACCTTCAGGCCAAAGTGCCGGCGGCCGTTGTCGCTAACGCTGGCCGGGTCAAACCCACTGCCGTTATCGCGCACCCGCACCCGCCCCAGATCACCCTGGCGCTCCAGTTCCACCCCCACATGGGTCGCCCGCCCGTGCCGCGCGGCATTGCGGATGGCCTCGCCCACGATGCGCCCGACCTCGGCCTCGACCGGGGCCGAAACGCGCACATCGTTGCCGGGCGCCACGGTAAGGGTCAAGCTGCAACCCGCTTCATCGTTCAGGGCGCGGATCACCTCGCGCAGGCGCTCCTCCAGTGAGACCAGCGCCGGCTGCGGATCCTGCAACCGGGCAATCAGCCGGCGCACCTCCTCGGTGGTCGCCTCCAGCACCCCTTGCAGCCGTGCCAGATCGGCGCGAAGCGACGCGGGCAATGCCCCGTCATCGGCCAGCCGGTCAAGTTGCATGTACAGGTAGCTCAGGTTCTGGGCCACCCCGTCGTGGATCTCGCCCGCCAGGCGTTCGCGCTCCTGGAGCGCGGCCACGTTGCGCGCCTGCTCCTCGACCCGGGCCAGCAGCGAGAGGTTCTCCAGGGCCAGGGCGATCTGTTGACCGATAGCGGTGACCACCGTCAGCGCCTCGGGGGAGAAACCTCCACGGATGTGGCTAAAGACCCCCAGCACCCCCAGGCTGCGCCCGCTGACCAGCAGCGGCACGGCGGCAAAGGCATGGAGCCGCTGCTCCCGCACGATCGCCCGCGAGAGCCGCGGCGACTGGCTGATATCCGTCAGGGCCATGGGTTCACCCTGCTGATGCACCTGACCCAGGAGCCCTTCCCCGGCGGTGAAGCGGCTGAGGGCGTGCTGCAATGCCCTGTCAAAGCCGGCCCAGACCGCCAGGCGCAGGCTGCCGTCGGCTTCACCCAGCCAGATCCCGCCCATCTCGGCGCCGATCACCGGCAGGGTCTGGTCAAGGGCGGTGCGCAGCAGGGCCTCCTGCGAGCGCCGGTGGCTGCTCATCGCCACCACTTCGGCCAGGGCTGCCAGTTCTTGCGAGCGGCGGGCCACACGCGCCTCCAGGCTGGCCGCCCAGGCCGCCAGTTCGTCCCGGGCCTGCGCCAGATGCCGGCGCATGGTCTCGAAGTTGCGCGCCAGCGCCCGCACCTCGCTGCTGCCCTCGACCTGCACCGGCGCCGTCAGGTCGCCACTGGCGATGCGCTGCGCCGCCGCGGCCAGTCGCGGCAACGGACGCACCAGGCGCTGCGCCGCCCAGGCGACGGTCAGCCCCAGCAGCAGCACCACCACCAGGGTTACCGCCATCCCACGCAGTGTCACCCCCACCGCCGGGGCCAGTACCTCACGCTCGCTGAGCATGGCCACCACCGTCCAATCGCGGGTGGTGAGCGGCGCGACGCTGTAGAAGACCAGGGCAGCCTCCGGCCCGGGGCGGGTGATAAACGCCGGGCGTGGCGGCGCCGCGCGCACCAGGGCGAGGAGTTCGTGGTTGCCGGTGTCGGCCAGAGCGGGCAGATCGGCGAAGCGCCCCTCGCGCTGCAGCCTGGCCCGATCATCGGGGGCGAGAGGGGCCAGGGCGCGAAATACGTAGCGGCGGTCGCGCCCGTGGGCCAGGCGGATGCCGTAGCCATCAACCAGCATGGCGTAGCCATGCTCGCCGATACGTACGCGCTCCACCGCCTCCCACACCTCTTCGGGCGCGAGCGCCACGGCAAGCACCCCGTCGGGCGGCGCCGTGCCGGGGGCTCCGGGACGGCGCACCGGCGCCGAGAGCCAGATCACCGGCTTCCGGTCAAGGGGCGATATCCCCGGGTCCGACATGTAGGTTTCGCCCTCCACCGCTGCGCGGAGGAAAGCGCTATCGGAGAAATGCAGCCCGATGTAGCTCCCATCCGTCGCCAGCAACACCTCGCCACGCCGGTCCAGCAACAGGACCGCGCGGTAAAAGGGTTGGTTCGAGTCCAGGAAGTTGCCGAAATCCGCCAGAGTGGGGGTGAATAGCGGCGCGCGCCGCTCCGGCGGGGCGGCGATAAACTCCTGCGCCGAGCGCGAGAGGGCCAGATTGGCCACCCGGCTGCGCTCCGAGCGCACCAGGTCATCGAGGCGTCGCGCCAGTTCAACCGCGCTGTGTTGCAGCGCGGTCGTCTGCAGGCGCTCGATCTCCTGGCGGTTGGCCCGGCTCAACTCGAAGAACAACCCGACCATCGCCAGGCTGGCCACCACCAGCATGGCGATGGTGAGGCGACTCGCCAGGCTCAGCCGACCAGCCAGGGCGCGCCAGATGGCGATTGGCGATCTCATGGCGCGCCTCCCTGCCCGGCACGCTCGGCTGACACGCGGCGCAAACCGCCCTCGCCGTACAAGCCCACCGGGCGGGGTTGCCCGCCCCGCATCGTCGCCAGCACGACCTGGTGCAGACCCTCGCCGCGTCCATCGAAGCGGTAGCGACCCTGCACGCCCGCAAAAGTCTGGTCGTGGATAGCGGCGCGCAACTCCTCGGGGCCGCGCGGACCATCCTCCAGGGCCGCCGCCAGCAGATGGATGGCGTCGTAGTACCAGGCAACGTAAGTGTCGGGCCTCAACCCGAAGCGCTCGTAGAAGCGCCGCTCAAAGCGCGCCCCCGCTGGCGTTGCCGCCAGCAAGGCGTCCAGCGCGACGTAGATGCCGTCCTGCGCCTCGGCGGCGATGCCATAGGTAACGGGGCTGGCCCCGCCCGGCGAGGTGATGATCGCCCCCGCTACCTGCCAGTAGCGCAGGGCGCGGAGCAACAGCCCCACGTCGGTGGTGTTGGTGCCGTAGATCAACACCGCGTCGGGGCCGGCCTCGGCCACGCGCCGCGCCAGCCCGTCGAAGTCGCGCGTGCCGGTGCGATACGCCTCGCGGGCGAGTGGGCGCAGGCCACGCTGGCCCAGGCCGGCCTCGATGCCATCGGCGCCGCCGCTGCCGAAAGCGTCCGCATCGTGAACGATCACCACCCGCCGGCTGCCCAGTTCCTCCACCGCCAGCGCCGTCATCGCCGCCGCGGTCAGGCGGTCGCTCGGCCGCATACGAAACAGGAACGGCCCGCCCTGCTCGGTAAGGGTGGCGTTGGTCGCGCCGATCAGCATCGGCAGGCTTGCCTGCCGGTGCTCGGGGACGATCCGCACGGCATAGGCCGATTTGAACGGGCCGATCAGCGCGGTGAGTTGATCATTGGCGAGAGCCAGGCGATACTGGGCCAGCGCCTCGTCCGGGTCGGAGCGACAGTCGCGCACCACCAGTTCGAGGGGCACGCCGTTGACCCCGCCGGCGGTGTTGATCTCCTCCACTGCCAGGCGCGCCGCCCGCACCCCCAGATCGCCGATGGACGCGCCAGCGCCGGTGATCTCGGCATTGATGCCGATACGGTAACTCGCACGCGGGGACAGTTCCTCGATCACTGTGGTGTTGAACGTGACCGAGGTGTCGAGGACGGCAGGATCAACCGCGGCACGGCCGCAGGCCACCACGAAGCCCAGCAGCGCGAGCGTGAACGGAAGACGCCACGGAACATGTCTGGCGGGTTGCTTCATCGCCTGCCCCTGACTATGCCCAACCTGTGCCGATGGATGCGAGCATCGTACGCGACGGCACAAGGAATGGAAGTATCAGGCTGGCGACGTGTCGTTAAGGTGGGTTAACTCATCTATGGAGCACCCTGGAAGGGTGCTCCATGGTACCTGTTCACACATGGGGTAACACACGCCCGGGAGCGCGGGCGGGACGCCCGCGTCGCGTCTCGGCGGGCAAACTGCCCGCGCTCCCAGGAGACATAGGCACACGTACGCTCCGGGATCGAGGCCTACTCTATGTCCAGTTCATACGCCGCGCGTTCGGTGGTGTGCGGCGTCGCCGCAAGGATCACCAGCACACCTCGCTCGCCAGGGGCGAGGTTGGCCCGGGCCGCGCCGCTTGCGTCCACGGGCAACGCTTCGATGGTGGTGCGCCCATTGGTGCTGCGCACCAGGCGCAGTTCCCAGCGTTGCGGCAGCGCCCCATCGGTGCGCACAAAGCCTTCGGCTTGCCAGCCGCCGTCACCATGTTCCACATCGTCGGCATACCCCAGTTCGGGAACGCGAATGTCGTCAATCAGCATGCCCGGCGCGTTGAAGCCCTGGTCGTTGATCTGCCAGAAGCGTAGGAGAATGGGCCGGCCCGCGTAGGGCGTCAGATCGATCGTCTCCTCGACCCAGACGCCACGCGCGCCGTCCTCGAGCTTTGCCCCCGGCGCGCCGCTCACGCCCGTAATGCCGTGGCCGTAGTTCATCCCCTGAGGATCGTTTGTCGTGGTCAGCGCGCCAGGCAGGGTCTCCCAGGTCTGGCCGCCATCGGTGGAGACGCTGACGAAGGCGTAGTCGTAGTCATTCTCAATCTCGTACCAGGTGGCGAACCGCAGCGTGGCGCGCTTGAGACCGCTCAGATCGAAGGCGCGGGTGAGCGTGGCGTAGCTATCATCGCTGCGCCCGCTCCACCAGCTTACGCCACGGGCCGGCTCGCCGGCAATGCCCACGCTGCTCGCGCCCCGAAAGCGCACCTCGCGCGCCCCCTCGGGCAGCGCGTAGTAATCCACCCCAAACTGCGCCACCGTGTCCTTCTGGAGCCCCGTTCTGGCGAGCATAGGCTGTACCGTAAACGGCAGCAGTGGCGGCAACTCATGGCCGGTGGCATAGGTGTAACGGCCATCGCCCACTGCCGGATCATCAATCAGGTTCGCTACCGCCCAGTCGGCCACGAGGCCGCCGAAGCTGACAATGTCGGGACGGCGGCGCGCCGCAAGGGCCACGAAGGCCCGCGGATCATTGCCCGCGTCGGCGCGGATGAGCGGCAGGAGTTGATCCTCCCCGGCGTACTGGGCATACACGTAGCGCATAAAGAGGTGCGCCGCGCCGTAATGCGCCCCCGACTGGCCCAGCCCCGATGACCAGGCCGTGAGCTGCACGTCTGGCTCGAAGAGGTAGAAGGGCGTGAATCCATCGCCGAAGTAGCCATTCAGATCCTCGGCCAGTTGCGAGGCCCCCTCGTTGAACCAGGTGGGGCTGCCCGGCTGCTCGTTCTGATGGATCATGTGCTGAAACTCGTGCGCCAGCACATCCAGATACTCCTCGTCGGCAAACGAGAGCAGTTGCAGGTTCATAAAGAACATCTCGCGCTCGTTGCTGAAGCGGTTCACCTGGCGCGGCAGCAGATCCTGCGCCGAGAAGTAGCCGAGCACCTGGCCGCTCGGATCGCTGGCGTTGAGAATGGTGATGCGCCGGTCACCGTCCACGCCCGGTTGCACCTCCGAGCCGAAAATCTCGCGAGTGCGCGGGTAGATCTCCTGCTCGAAGGCCTGTGCCGCCGCTTCGAGATCGGCCTGGTTGTACGGCAAGCCCTGCTCGACGTACATCAGCGCCACCGGGCCGGCATAGCGCAGTTCAGCCTGGACCTCGAACTGCTCATTGGTGGAAAGATCGGTCACGTAAAAGGAACGCACCTCGCCGACCTGCACTTCCTGTGGCGTGGTGCGGCTCACCGTGGGACAGTCTTGCGGCGCGGCGCGGCAGGCGCCCAGGGCGCGGGCCAGCGCCACCGGGTCACGTGGCGCGCGCCTGGCCGCGTCGAGAGCCGCGAGCGGATCATCCGCTGGCGCGGGGGTGGTGGGAGCGACGGGGACCGGCGTCGGGTGTGGCGCGTTCCCGCCGATGGGTATGGGGCTGGGATCAACGCTCGCCGGCGTGGGAATGGTCTGCGCCGGACGCGCCGCGACCGTGGCCGGAGGCGTCGGCGAGGGCGGAGGGGGCGGGTCAGCCGTATTGAAGGGGGCGCAAGCGGCCAGGATCAGCGCCAGCAAGCCGAGGAACAGGATGCGTTTCTTCATGGCGCCATTGTACCGCCGGGCGATCGGCGGGCGCAAGGCGAGAATGCCGGGGCGTAGGGTTGATGCAAAGAGGGGTGAGGTCCTGCGGCCCCCAAAAAGAAATCCCTTGCGCGCGGAGGGGCGCAGCCCCTCCGCACCTCCCCGCGAAGGAGAAATCACAACCCGGCGTTCCGGTGTTGCGGGCTTGCGTCCAGAGGGCAACCCCGTTTCCCCATCCTCACTCCCGCCCATCCTTCGGCGGCTGGTTCAGCACATCGGCAATGTTCCGCAGGTCCATCCACCATTGCACACGGGGACGGGCATAGCGGGGATCGCTCAGGCGCGGAAACTCCTCCAGGCTGGCCATGTGGAGCTTGCCGCCGGTGTAGCCGATGAAGGCGCCCTCGGCGCGGCCGCTGGTGGCGTTCTCAATCAGGAACTCCACGCACTTGACCGCCAGGCGCGTCGCGTGGATGCGGTCGAAGGGCGAAGGGCTGCCGCCCTGCTGGAGATGGCCCAGAATAGACTGCCGCACCTCGAACAGGTTGCCGCCTTCCTCTTCGAACAGATTGCAGATGAACGCAGTGGTGTACACCGGGTTGGCGCGCTCGTTGCGGATCACCAGCGCCAGGCGCTTGCCGCGCTTGAACCAGTAGATCATCTCATCCAGGTCGGCCTGGAGATCGCGCAGCTTGATGCCCACTTCAGGCAGATAGACCTGCTCGGCGCCGCTGGCCAGGCCGCCCATCAGCGCCAGATAGCCGCAGTCGCGGCCCATCACCTCGACCACGAAGCAGCGCCGCGACGCGACCGCCGATTGCTTGATGCGGTCCACGGCCTCGACGATGTTGTTGAGGGCCGTATCGGCGCCGATGGACAGTTCCGAGCCGGGGAGATTGTTGTTGATCGTGGCAGGCATACAGATCAGCGGGATGTTGAACGCCGGGAAAATGTGCCGCTCGGTGAAGAGTTTGTGCATTGCCTGGTAGCCCGTCCAGCCGCCGATCATCAGAATCCCGTTGATCCGGTGCTCTTCGATGTTCCGCGCCACCTTGTACAGTTCGGACCCCTGGGGCACCTTGCGATTGGTGCCCAATTCGGCTCCGCCCATCGTGGCCCAGCCACTCACGCTCATCCAGTCCATCTCACAGATATCGCCGTCAATCAGGCCGTGGAAGCCATTGCGTACCCCCAGGGTCTGGTGGCCCTGGTGCAGTATCAGGCGCACGGCGGCGCGCACCGCGGTGTTCATCCCCGGCGCGGGGCCGCCAGCGTGGAGAATGGCAAAGCGCAGCGGCCTGGCGTTGGCGCTGGAAGTGGGCGGCTGGGACTGGATGAGGGTCTGGAGCGTGGTATAGGCTTCGATGAAACTGCGCCCGCGCAACTGCATCGCGCGCTCGTAGTCATGGGCGGTGATCGCCTCGGCGACGGCGTGGGTCTCCGCAACGCTGTGCATCAAGGGCACGGGCGTGATGCGGTTCTCGCGGATGCCGATCACCTGCGGTTCGCGCTCGGGCGCGGCTTTCAGCAACTCCTCGACGGCGGTGTAGCCCAGCAGGGTGCTCATCCAGCGGTCAAAGGCGCTGGGCGCGCCGCCCCGCTGCACATGGCCGAGGATGGTCACGCGGGTATCCTCGCCGAGGCGTTCCTCCAACACCTGCCGGACCTGCTCGGCGGTGATCGGGTTGCCGTGACGGTCCTGGGCGCCCTCGGCGACGATCACCATCGTATCGCGGCGCCCGCTCTGCCGTCCGGCGCGGAGAGCCTCGCACATCTCGGTCTGCCAGTCGTCGGTGGCGGGCGGCCGCTCGGGGATAAAGACCCAGTCGGCGCTGCCGGAGATGGCGCCCATCAGGGCCAGATAGCCGCAGTTGCGGCCCATCACCTCGACCACGAAGGTGCGCTGGTGGCTGGCGGCAGTGGAGGCGATGGCATCGAGGGCCTCGGTGATGCGGTGGAGCGCGCTGTCGGCGCCGATGGTCATATCCGTGCCGGCGAAGTCGTTGTCAATCGAGCCGACCATGCCCACCAGGCCCAGGTGGGGATGCCGCGCGGCGACCTCGGGGGCGACACGGTCCTCCTCGACCAGTTCGCGCAGCAGCTCCGGCCACTCCTGGCGAAAGGCATTGGCGCCGGTGAGACTGCCATCGCCGCCGATTACCACCAGCCGGTCAATGCCATGAGCCAGCAGATTGGCCGCGGCGGTGCGTCGGCCCTCACGCGTGCGAAAGGCCGTGCTGCGGGCGGTGCCGATCACTGTGCCGCCCCGGTGGAGAATGCCCCCAACGCTGTACCAGTCCATGGGGTGGATCGCCTCCCCACCCTTGACCATTCCCTCGTAGCCCTCGCGAATGGCATAGACCTCACAACCGCGATTGATGGCCGTGCGCACCACCGCGCGCACAGCGGCGTTCATCCCCTGTGCGTCGCCGCCGCTGGTCATGACGCCAATGCGGATCTTCTGTCCGGCAGACATACGGAGTCCTCCCCTCTTCTCCTCTGGCTGTAGCTCCCATCATACCAAATTCGCTCGCAGACTGACACGGAGGTGAGGCGATACGTCAAGGAGGTTCCTGGGAGGCGCAGGTTCCCCAGCTCTGCCTCCGGGGGCTGTGATGGTTTCTCCAATGGGTATACTCATCCGAACATCAGCAGTCCATGCGGCTCTGCCGCTCACCGACGGGATGACCATCCTTCCTGGGAGGGCGTAGCCCTCCCAAACCCTCCCACCGGGTGGGGGTAGGGGGAAACCCGGTTTCCTCCATACCTCGCCCGCGGGAGGGTTGGGAAGGGCGCAGATCTCTCAGGAACAACCGTTCTGCATTTCGTCGGTGTGGAGCATGGGACGGAGGAAGCCGGGTTTCCCCGGCCCCTCGTCCGGCGGGCAGGGGTGCGCGGGCGCCGCCCCCGCGCACCCCTGCCCGTGCCTGTTCCTTGCCCGCCAGCGCGGTCCTGGAGTCAATCCGAAAACATGCCGCTGACCGACTCGCGGGTGTGGATGCGCCGGATGGCTTCGGCGAAGAGCGGCGCCACTGAGACGATCTCGATCTTGGGCGAAAAAGTCACCGGCTGGGTCTCGATCGAGTCGGTGATGAAGAGGCGTTCAAGGGGGCTGGCATCGATCCGCTCGACCGAGCCGGGCGTCAGCACGCCATGGGTGACCATGGCGTAGACCTTGCGCGCGCCACGCTCGATCAGGCGTCTGGCCACCTCGGTCAGCGTGCCGCCGGAGATGGTGAAGTCATCCACGATCAACGCGGTTTTGCCGGCCACATCGCCGATGATCTCCAGCACCTCGGCGTGTTCATCGTGACCTGCGCGCTCCTTGTTGGCGATGGCCAGCGAGGTGCCGAGCGCGTTGGCGTAGCGGCGCGCCGCCTTCACAAAGCCGGCGTCGGGGGAGACCACGACCAGATTGGGCAGTTGCAACGCGCGGATGCGTTCGACCAGCACGGGCATGGCGTACAGGTTGTCCACCGGCACGTGGAAGAAGCCCTGGATCTGCGGCGCGTGCAGGTCCATCGTCACCACCCGGTCGCAGCCGGCCACTTCGATGCAGTCGGCGCAGACGCGGGCGCGGATGGAGACGCGCGGTTCGTCTTTCTTGTCGCCTTTGGCGTAGCTGAAGTAGGGAATGACGGCAGTGACCGAGGCGGCGCTGGCCCGGTTGAGGGCGTCGATCCAGAAGAGCAGTTCCATGAAGCTGTCGTTGGTGGGGAAGACCGTGCTCTGCACGACGTAGGCTTCACGACCGCGAACGTTCTCCAGCACGCGCACGAAGGTGTTGCCTTCGGAGAAGGTGATCACCTCGCCTTTGCCCGGGGTGATCCCCAGATGGTCACAGATCCTGGCGGTCAGGCGCCGGCTGCTGCTCCCCGCAAAGACCACCATCTCCGCGTCACTTGCTGTGTTCATCGTTGCCTCGCGTCTCTACCGGCTGGTTGCGGAAGACAGTATAGCACGATGGTTGAGAGATCCATGGCTGCTGGGGCAACTTCTCTACCCCCCGCGACGCAGGGTCCGAACCAGCTCCGGCAGGAGGGGCGCATAGATCACGCTCAGGTCCAGCAGCGGCCCGGCCAGCGCGGAAGTCCGCAGCGCCTCGCTCCAGAGAGACAGAGGGTAGGCGTGCATGACCAGTACAAGCGCGGCGGCGGCGAGCAGCGCCTGCGCCAGCCCCAGCAGGCCGCCCAGCAGATGGTCGAGCCAGCCCAGGAATAGCAACCCGACGAAGAGGCGCAGCAGCGAGGCCACCAGGCTGGCCGTCGCGCTGACCAGCAGGAGCACGCTCAGGAAGCCCGCCGCGCCGGCCGCGCCGGGGTCGGCAATAAACGAACTCAACCAGAGAGCCACCACGGGGCCGTAGCGACCGGCGAGGGCCACGCCTACCACGAGCCCGACCACGGCTATCACCTGCCGGATCAGCCCCCAGTAGGCGCCAAGGCCGACAAACAGCGCGGCGCCGGCCAGGAGGGTATAGTCAAGCCAGTTCATGGTCGGGTCTCCGCGCTGGAGCACGCTCGCGCCCCGCCTCCGGTTGGCGAGGGATGGAAACATCGGGTTTCCCCCCACCCCCGCCCGCGGGCGGGGGTGGGGCGGCGCGACTCCCGCGTGGATGCGGGTCGGAGGCCCGCGCACCCGGGCCCGGGCCTCTGGCTTGCCCACGGGCGGGTGTTGGCGGTCGCAGCCCCGCCAACCTCGCCCACCGGGTGGGGGGCGTGGGGAAACCGGGTTTCCCCCTACCCCTGCGCACGGGCTGCGCCCTCCCGAACCCTCCTGCGGGCGGGGGGATGGGGGAACCTGGTTCCCCCATGTTCACGGTAGTGGCGCGCGGCGTCGCCGCATGCGCAAGCGTGGCAAGGCGCGCGCCTGCCGTGCGGAACGGAGGGGTGCGAGAAGGCCTGGCCTCCCCCCACCCCTCCAGGTCTACGATCCAAACGAAAGGTATCACGCGCTCTGGCGGCGTTTGGTCTCATAGCGGATCAGGCCGGCGACGCTCATCTGGCTCCAGCAGCGCGCCACCAGGCCTGCCGGGCTGTCGTCGGGGTAGGGCAGCCAGCGGGCGGCCAGGGCGTTCACATCGGGGTCGCCATCGGCGATGGCGGCGTCAACCAGGGCGACCAGTTCTTCGAGTTTCTCCTGGGCGCGGTTGAGTTCGTCGTCTACGTCGTCGTGGGGGCCGTAGTGGGTGATGTAGATGCGCGGAAAGTGGTAGCTGCGAATGCGCGCGATTGTCGCCCGGTGGGCCTCCAGGTCATACGCCGGCACCGGCGTCACCGGAAGCGCCAGATGCCAGCGATCCATGGCCAGCCCGGCCGCGTCGCCGATGAACAGGCCGCCGCTCTTGTGATCCCAGTAGGAGAGGTGGTCGGGTGAGTGTCCCGGGGTGGCAATCGCCTCCAGCACCACATCGCGCCCCAGGTCGAGGCGCAGGTTCTCGGCGGGAAGGAGGCGCTCGGCGGGGATAGGCTTGATGTCGCCATGCAACGGCCAGGCTTCTTCGCCGACCGCGCGGCGCACGCTCGGTATGAGCTTACTCGGATCAACCAGGTGCTTGCTGACCGCGCTATTGATGTAGACGTGGGCGCGGGGCAGGGCGGCGGCGAGGTAGCCCGCGCCCCCGGCGTGATCCATATGGATATGGGTGCAGAGAATATGCTCGACTTCTGCGGGACGAATACCGAGTTGTTCCAGGCCGGCAAGGGTATTGGGCACGGTCAGCGAGGTGCCCGTCTCAATCAGGGCCACGGTGTCGCCGCGCACCACGTAGGTCACGCCGATACCGGGAATACCGAGGAGATGATGATCAATCGCGGTAATGTGCGCATCAACGGGGATGATCTCCACGCAGGGCCTCCTTGAGCCATTCTGGATCATCTGGGCGGGTCGTTCCGACATGGCGGGGCGGGACAGGGTTGCCAGTTCACTCGGGCGCTTTCGGGTCGCCGCGCCCGCTCCGGCGCCGGCGGCGGCGCGCGGCGGGCGCGGCCCCCTCGGCGGGTGCGTCGGGAGCAGCGTTGCTCTCGGCCGGGCCGACGACAGGCTCGACCCGGGGCGCCCCGGCGCTGGCGGACGGCAGAATCAGGGTGGCATCGTCGTCGTCTTCGAGGAAGTCGAGCTCATCGAACGCATCGTAGCTATCGATCTCATCGCGCAACCGACGGCGCTCGCCGCGGTCGCGTTCAGGCCGGCGCTGTTGCGCGGCGGGCGTAATCCCCTCGGCATTGCGCGCTTGCGCCAGTGCGGCTACCTGGGCGGTGGATACCTCGATCTGGTCCAGGCTGTAGATCTCCTGCATCCCGCTAGTGGCCAGTTGCACCAGCAACTGCTGTTTGAGCACCAGTTGCGCGATCACCTCACCGGGGCCATCTGGCGTCTGGACCCAGGTGCCCTTGCGGGGCAACTCGGCGCGCATGGTAACATACTGCTCGTGCTCGTAGGACAGGCAGCACAGCAGCCGGCCACAGACACCGCTGATCTTGCTGGGGTTCAGCGGCAGATCCTGGTCCTTAGCCATTTTGATGCTCACGCGCGCGTAATCGGGGAGGAACGAGGCGCAGCAGAGGATGCGCCCGCACGGGCCGATGCCGCCGAGGAGTTTGGCCTCGTCGCGGGGGCCGATCTGCCGCAACTCGATACGGCTGCGGAAGGTGCGCGCCAGGTCGCGCACGAGCATGCGAAAGTCCACCCGCTTTTCGGCGGTGAAGTAGAAGGTCAGCCGTGAGCCATCGAAGCTGTACTCGGCCTTGACCAGTTTCATCGGCAGGCCGTGCTCGCGGACCTTCTCGGCGCAGCGGGCCAGCGCCTCATCGTGCCGGCTCTGCAACTGGCGCAGGCGCTCGAAATCGGCCGCTTCGGCGCGGCGCACCACTGGCTTCAGTTCCGCGACGATCTCCTCCTCCGGCACCTCACGGCGCTCGTAGGCCACGCGGGCCAGTTCCAGGCCGCGCACGGTTTCGACGATCACGTGCTCACCCGCGCGCACATCGAGGTCACCCGGGTCGAAGTAGTAGACCTTGCCGCTATCTTTGAAGCGGATTCCTACAACAACAGGCATGGTGTTTCGCTTGGTCAGAGAGAAGGGTTTCGGAAGGGTGTAGCCCTCCCGGCCCCTCCTTATTGGAGTACAGGAGGTACGCGGTCGCCTCCCGGCGGCGCCCCCGCCGCGGGCCTGGGTAGGGGCGGGGTTCCCCCGCCCCCGCCGCGGGCCGGGAAGCGGGGGATAAGGAGAGGCGCGGCCTCCACCGCCTACCTCCCCTGTCACTTACGCCGGTCCGAGCACCTTGAAGGCCCGCACCAGGCGCTGGCGGCCCTTCAAGGCCAGTTCGCCCATGGCTTCGAGCCGAAAGCGGTCGCCCAGCAGGCTGGCGGTGGCCTCGCCGATGAGAACGCTGCCCGGTTCGGCCTGGCCCTCGAGGCGTGAGGCGGTGTTCACCGTATCGCCGATGACCGTATACTCAAGGCGATGGCGCGTACCGAAGAACCCGGTGTAGGCCGGGCCGGTATTTACCCCGATGCGGATGGAGAAGGCCCGGTCAGGCTCCCAGCGATGCGCCAGGCGCCGCTGCGCGGCCTGCATCTCCAGCGCGGCGGCCACTGCGCGAACGGCGTGCTGGTCGTCGGGCGGGTCATCGGGCAGGCGGGGCGCGCCGAACAGGGCCATGATCCCGTCGCCGGTGTATTTATCCACCGTGCCATTGTAGCGGAAAATCACTTCGGTCAAGGCATGCAGGTACTCGTTGAGCAGGTCCTGCACCTCGCGGGGAGAGAGCCGTTCGGCGAGGGCCGTGAAGCCCTGGGCATCGGCGAAGAGCACGGTAACGATCTCTTCGCGGGCCTCCCAGAGCCGCCCATGCTGGGCGATGTAGCGCGCGAGCGCCTGGGCCAGGTTGGGCGAGAGAAAGCGTTCCAGATTCTGGCGCAACTGCCCCTGAATGCGGAGTTCTTCGGTGAGGCGGGCCCGTTCAATGGCGACGGCGGCGAAGTTGGCGATGGCGACCACCAGGTCGCGATCGCGCTCGGTGAACTGTTCGCGACCAGGCGAGTCGAGCATGATCAGCCCGATGGCCTGACCCTGGGCCATGAGCGGGGCGCACAGGGCCGAGCGGATGTTGGCGCTGATAATGCTCTCGGCGCCGGCGAAGTCCAGGCGCGCGTCGCGGGTCAGCACCGCTTCGCCGCCATGGAGGGCCTTACGCACGATGGTGCTCGAGATGGCCACCTCGCCGGTGCCGGGAGGCACCACCACCCGTGGCACCAGTTCCTCGCCCCGGGCCAGCAGGAGCAGGCCCCGCTGGGCCGGCGCCACCCGCAGCACTTCCTCCATCACCCGCTCAAGCAGTTCGCGGTAATCCATCACCTGGGTCAGGCGCATGCTGATGGCGTAGAACTCTTGCAGATCGGCGGGGGCCAGGCGCTGCTCGGGCGCGCCCACGGCCTGGCCGTGCGAGGCCAGGGGAAAGTAGCGGTTGTCGTCCAGCACCACGTCCTGGGCCGCGCGATCTTCGTAGCGCAGATCGAAGGGGCCGATGCCGATCACGTCGCCGTCGTTGAGCGGCTCCTCTGTGAGCCGCAGGCGATTGACGGTGATGCCGTTGCGACTGTTGAGATCGATCACCCAGGCCTGATGACCGCGGAGTTCGATCCGCGCATGATGGCGCGAGACGATGGCATGGTTGAGCACGATGTCGTTATCGAGTTGCCGCCCGATGGTCAGCCCGTTCGCGCCCAGGGGAAAGATGCGCGGTTCGCCGTTGATGACTACAGACACGCGCGCCATAGGCGCCTCCACGAAGCACGTACGCTGTGGCCCCGGCAGATGTATGCCGCTCCTCGACAGGCGGGTATGGCCGCCGCGCGGCCGTCTGGCCCTGCGGCTCGCGGCCATGTTGGCGAGACGGCCTGAGTGAAACAGTTTGGGTATTATAGCCTTTTCAAACCTCGGCGGCAAACCCGCCTCGACCCGGTGTGCTATAATCCCCACGCGGAGCAGGCACAGGAAAGCGCGATATGGAGCGGTTCGAGGTTCGCGCCGGACAGTTCGGGCTCCTGGAGGGCAACGACCAGGCGCCCGGCGAACTGATCAGCGCAGCGGAGGGCGCCGCCCCCCTGACCCCGGAGGGGCGCAAGGGCCGGCTGTATCTGGTCGTGGAGGCCGACGGCGATGGCGCCCGTGGCGTCGCGGCGTGCAAACTGGCCCTGCGGGTCTTTCGCCGCGCGTTCTACGACGACCAGAGCTTCAGCGCTACCGCGGCGCTGCGGGCCGCGCTGCGGGCGACCAACAAGGCCCTCTACGAACATAACTTCAACCTGCCCGCGACCGAGCGCGTCACCGTGGGCTGCACCGCCGCCGTGCTGCGCGAGGGAACGCTGTATGTGGCCCAGGTGCAGCCCGCCCAGGCCTACGTTCTGAGCGAGGGCCGTCTGCGGGCCTTGCCGGCCCATCCGGTGTGGGACCCGGCGGCGGTGAGCGCGGCGCTGTTCGCGCGCTCGGGCGCGCTGGGGGCCAGTCTGTTCATCGAGCCGGAGTTGTTCCGCTGCCCGCTGCAGGCGGGCGAAGGGGCGATCATGTGCTCCAGCGCCTTCTCCGGGCTGCTCAGCCGGGCCGATGTCGAGACCTTGCTGCGCCCCGGCGATGCCGGGGTCGCCGCGACGCACCTCAAAGAGCGGGCGCTGGCGGCGGGGTTGGTCACTGCCCACGCGCTGATCCTGACGGTAGAGTCTGTACCCCGCCGGCGCCCCGCGGGGGGCCTGTGGCGCTCAGGCGATGCCCGGGCACAGCCGAACCAGTCGCGACCTGCGTCTCCCTGGTTCAGCGGGCTGGCGCAGCGATTGGGATGGCGTACCCCGCCGGCGACCCCGGCGCCTGAGCCGGCCCCCGATCCACTCTATACCATGCCCGCGCAGCCGGCGCACTCCCCGGCGCCGCCATCCCGCCCGGCGCCCCTCGATATCGGCGAGAGCCTCGGTGAGCGTTACGCTCGCAGCCGCGAACAATCGGCACGCGCCCCCCTGCGCAGCGAGAATCTGCCCCCGTCGGTGTTTCTGGGCGAAGCGGACCCCGCCGCGGACAGCCCTCGGCGCATCGATCTGGCCGATACGCAGGCGCTCAGCCAGGGGCGGCCCTACCAACCTCGCTACATCCACCGGCCCCTGGTGGATATGACCTGGAAGGAGCGGCTGGCCCTGCCGTTCCACCGCCTGCGCATCGCCGTAGATGAGCGCCTGCGCCGCCCGCGCGCCCGCCGGCCCGCCCCTCCGCGCCCCATCCCCCGCCGCCATGGCCTGTCCTATCGCCGCACGCGCCCGCCCTTCCCCTGGGCCTTGCTGGCCATCCTCTCTCTGGTCGTCGCTGCGCTGATCATCTATGGCATCACCCTGACCCGCCAGAACGATCAGCAAGTGGTCATGGCCTATTTCGCCGTCGCCGACGAGCGTCTCAACCAGGTGCGCGCCGCGCCGTCCGACGGGGCGGCCCTGGAGGCGCTGGAACTGACTCGCCAGGCCATCGAGCAATTGCGCGCCAGCCCCGGGGTGACCGATACCAATCCGTCGCTCTGGCTGCGCTACCAGGAGTTGCAGCGCGAGTATGAACGCGCCCTTGCCGCCATCCAGCGCCTCACGTTTTTTGATGATCCTGTCGTGCTCGCCACCCTGCCCGCCGGGCGCTTCGCCGATGTGATCGTGCCGCCCCCCACCGGCGCCATTACCGATGCGGCCACCCTGGAAGCGTCACGCTTCCTCTACGCCCTGGATACCGACCAGCGCGCCGCCCGGCTCTACCGCCTTCCCCGTGATGGCGGCACGCCCGTTCCCTACCTCAGCCCCGGGCAACCCGTGGGCAGCGCTGTCGTCGGCCCGCTGCGGGCGGCCGTCTGGCGCATTGATCAGGTAGTGGCCGTGGATCAGGCTCTCACCGGCGCCGGGTACTACTTCCGCACCGGCGGCACCTGGAACTATTCCCGGCTCGGCGCCAGCGAGATCTGGGCCACCCGCGACCGGCTCGATGTCGAGGAGTACGCCGGGAATCTCTACGTCTGGGGCGCCCAGCCCAATGAGGTCCTGCGCTACCGCTCGGGTAGTTTCGGCGACCCGCCTGATTACTGGCTCGATCCGGCCAGCATCGCCGAGGTGGATCTGAGCACGGTCGTGGATATGAGCGTGGATGGGAGCATCTACCTGCTGCGTTCCAACGGCGCCGTGCTTGTCTTCAGCCAGGGCCAACTGGCCGGCGAAGTCACGCCCGAGCCTATTACGCCCCCCCTCACCAACGTGACGCGCTTCTTTGTCACCGGCAATGGCCCGGACAATGGCTACTTCTTCCTCCTCGACACGCTCGGCGAACGGATCATCCAGATGGAAAAGGTCTCTGGGAAGATCATCCAGCAGATGAAGGCCCGCCCCGATGGCGATGTGCAACTGGCTGAACTGGCCGGTATCGCGGTTGACGATGGCGGCGCGCGCCCGATTATCTACCTGGCCAATGCCGGACAGATCGTGCGCGCCGAACTGCCGCCGCCCCCGCGGCCCTTCCGCGAAACGTCGCCACCGGGGCCATGACCCCGGGGCTGCGCCGGGTGCGACGAAAGATCTTCGTAAGTGTTCACATGTCTCCTAACGTGAACATAGGCTCTCGAAGAGGGGAATGGGGAAACCGGGTTTCCCCATTCCCCCACCCGCGGGAGGGTCTGGGAGGGCGCAGCCCTCCCAGGAACAACCGTATGTTCATCGCGGCGTTGTGCGGCGGAGCCGCATGGACGGCTGGGAGCGCGGGCATCTTGCCCGCGGAGAAGCGACGGGGGCGAAACGCCCTCGCTCGCAGGCGCGTGGGTTACCCCAGGTGTGAAAACAGGTACAGGTCTGCCGGCTTTGCCGGCCCACCACCAGGTATTGATATGCGCCCCCAGCGCTTCTGGCTGTTCCCGCTGCTCCTCGTCCTCCTGCTGCTCCTGCCGGCCTGCATGGCCGAACTTGCCGAGGAGGACCTGGTGGGCCGTGGCGGGCCCACCCCGCAGGCCGCGGTTGAGAGCTTCCTTGCCACGCTGAACGAGGCGCTGCAGGCTGACCTGGCCGACGAAACCGCGCGGCGGGGCTGGGCCGAACGTCTGGCCAGTTACTTTGCCCCGAGCGAACGGGCCGACCAGCGTATCGTCTTCAGCCGTATGCTCGCCACCTACGCCCAGAGCGCCGCGCGGCCGGTCTACGGCAGCGCAGCCACGGTGCAGATCACCTACACCGGCGCCGAGGTGATCAAGCGCCAGGGCGACCGCGCCGTGGTGCGGGTGGTTGACGGGCAGGTGACGCTCCAGTGGCTCGATGGCGAGGGCCAGGTGGTGCGCGAACGCACCAGCGCCCTGACCACGCTCATGGGCCAGGCGGAGGGCTTCCCCGTGCTGCGCGTCGGGGGAAGCTGGTTCATTACCGAGGGGTGAACGCGCATCGGTTCTTCTCCTCGGGCTACGAACCCGTCAGGCGGTGCATGGTCTCCCGCAGGGCCGGGTAGATCCCGGCGTAGGCGGCGTAGCATTCGCTGTAACGCCGGGCGCGTTCCGGGTCGGGTTCGGTGACGCCGGCCACCCGCACCCCGCGATGCACTGCCTCGGCAACATCGGCGAAGAGACCGGCCCCCACTCCCGCCAGCAGCGCCGCCCCGTGCGCCGGCCCCTCCTCGGCGGCGAGGGTGTGCACCGCGACCCCGTACACATCGGCCTGCAGGCGCAGCCAGAAGGCGCTTTTCGCCCCGCCGCCGGTGGCGCGGATCTCAGTGATCGGCGTTCCCAGGGCGCGCATGATCTCCAACCCGTCACGCATGGCAAAGACCACGCCCTCCATGACCGCGCGGGCCATATGGCCCAGGCTGTGGCGGCTGGTCAGGCCAACCCAGGCCCCGCGGGCCAGCGGGTCAAGGTGGGGGGTGCGCTCGCCGGTCAGATAGGGCGCGAAGAGCAACCCTTCGGCCCCGGGCGGCGTGGCCGCCGCCAGGGCGACCAGCCGCTCGTACCTCAGATCGGGCGCGATGGCCCGCAGGGTGTCGCGCAGCCACTGGAAGGCGCCGCCGGCGCTGAGAACCACGGCCATCAGGTGGTAAGCCCCCGGCACGGCATGGCAAAAGCTATGGAGCCGCCCCTGCGGGTCGAGGGCCGGGGTGTCGCTGTGGGCGAAGATTACCCCTGAGGTGCCAATCGAACTGCTCACCACCCCGGCGCGCACCACCCCCGCCCCCACTGCCGCCGCGGCATTGTCGCCGCCCCCGGCCACCACCGGCACGCCGGCGGGCAGACCCAGGTCGGCGGCGATGTCGGGACGCAGGCCCCCCGTGACCTCCGGCCCCTCGTGAACGCGCGGCAGCCAGGCGCGGGGGATCTCCAGGGCATCGAGTACCTCCTGGCTGTAGTCACGGGCGCGCAGGTCGAGCAGCAGGGTGCCGGCCGCGTCGGAAGCGTCGGTGGCCGCCTCACCGGTGAGCAGCAGCCGGATGTAGTCCTTCGGCAGCAACACACGGGCGACGCGGGCGTAGTTTGCCGGTTCCTCGGCCCGTAGCCAGAGGATCTTGGGCGCCTGGAAGCCGGTCAGGGCGGGATTGCCGGTAATGGCGACCAGACGCTCAGCGCCGACGCGCCGGGTGATCTCAGCGCAGGCCGCCGCGGTGCGCTGGTCGTTCCAGAGGATCGCCGGGCGGATCACGCGATCGGCGTCGTCGAGGAAGGTCGCGCCATGCATCTGCCCGGTGAGACCGAGAGCCGCCACCGCCGCGCCGCTCCCCCCGTTCCTGGCCAGCACGGCGCGCAGGGCCTCGCGCACCCCGCGCCACCAGTCGGCGGGGTCCTGCTCGCTCCAGAGGGGCCGCGGCTGGCTGAGGGGGTACTCCGCCGTCGCCGTGGCGCGCACGCGGCCCCCGGCATCCACCAGCACCGCCCGCGCGCCCGAGGTGCCCAGGTCGAGACCAAGCAAGTAGCTCATCGCACCCCCAGCAGCAGTTCGATGGTCAACTGGTCGAGCCGCTCGTAGGCCAGCCCTCGCGCCCCCAGGGCCGCCCGGTCGAAGGCGCGGGCTTTGAGTGTATTGGCGTGCTCGCGGCTGTACACAACGGGACCCTGGTCGCCAGCGTTGATCTCGGCCAGGAGGGCCTGGATCTCAGGGTCGGCGTTCCACCGCCGCGCCTTCTCCTTGAGGATTAGATAGGTGCGCATGCACCCGCGGGCAAAATCCTTGACCCCTTCAAGATCTTCGGTGCGGTAGGCGTGGGCGTCGAACTGTCGCGGGCCATCAAAGCCCACGTCCTCCAGAAACTTCACCAGGAAGAAGGTTGCCTTCAGATTGGCCGAGCCGAAACGGAAATCCTGATCGTAACGCCCGATCATCTGGTCATTCAGGTCAATATGGAAGAGTTTGCCCGCCTCCCAGGCCTGGGCGACGCCGTGGAGCACGTTCAGGCCGGCCATGGTCTCATGGGCCACCTCGGGGTTGACGCCGACCATCTCCGGGTAGTCGAGGGTAGCGATAAACGCCAGCACGTGCCCCACCGTCGCCAGGTAGATATCGCCACGCGGCTCGTTGGGCTTGGGTTCGAGCGCGAAGCGCAACGGATAGCCCTGGTCCTTGACGTAGGCGCAGAGGTAATTGATCGCCTCGCGGTAACGCTTGAGGGCCTCGCGCGGGTCCCTGACGGCATCGGTCTCCGTGCCCTCACGGCCGCCCCAGAAGATGTACAACCCGGCTCCGCATTCCACCCCCAGGTCAATCCCGCGCATGGCCTTCTGCAAAGCGTAGGCCCGCACCTGGGGGTCATTGGCGGTAAAGGCCCCATCCTTGAACGCGGGATCGCTGAACAGGTTCGTCGTCGCCATGGGCACGACGAGGCCGGTGGCGTCCAGGGCGGCCTTGAAGTCGCGCACAATCTGCTCGCGTTCGGCGGGGGTAGCGTCAATCGGCACCAGGTCATTATCGTGAAAATTGACCCCGTAGGCGCCGACCTCGGCCAGCAGGTGCACGAGGGTCACCGGGTCGTAGCGCGGGCGCACCGGCTCGCCGAAGGGGTCGCGCCCGGGGTTGCCCACCGTCCAGAGGCCAAAGGTAAACCTATCCGCGGGCGTGGGAGCGTAGGTCATACGGAGATCCTTTCCTGACGCAGCGGTCACGTTCAGTCAAGGCGGGGGAGGCTACCAGAGCGTCATCGAGACGCCGCACGCTCGTGAGCTGGAGCGCTTCCTGTTGCCTTGAGCGGCAATCTCCAATCCGCAATCTAACATCTAAAATGGTAGGCTACGCCTCCCTGCGCCCCTCCTATGGTAGCCGTATTGTACAATCAGAGAGGGATGTGGGGAAACCCGGTTTCCCCACATCCCTGCCCGCGGCATGGTTTGGGAGGGTGCAGCCCTCGAGCAGGGGCATGGGGCAACCTGGTGTCCCCATCCCCTCACCCGGTGGGAGGGTGTGGGCGGGCCACGCTCTCCCAGGAACAACCTTATTTTCATTCGCCTGGTGTACGGCGTAGCCGCATGGTACGTGTTCACATGTCTCCTGGGAGCGCGGGCATCTTGCCCGCGGAGACGCGACTGAGGGCGGGACGCCCTCGCTCCCAGGTGCGGGTGTTACCCCAGGAGTGAACAGGTACGCCGCATGGACGGCTTACGTGAACATCGTCTCCTGGGGCGGGGAAATGGGGAAACCCGGTTTCCCTGTCTTCCAGCAGGTTTCGGGGTGTGTGACACCCCCAGAGGAGCGAGAAGGGTATGACCACGACAGAGGAGGAGCGTCCGCGGACGGTGCTGGTGGTAGTGGCCCACCCCGACGACGCGGAGTTCGGTTGCGGCGGTACGATCGCCGCCTGGGCGCGCGAGGGGTGGGAGGTGTCCCTGGTGATCTGTACCGACGGCGCCTCGGGCGGCCCAGATGATGCCACCGATGTCGGCCCCGAGGCCCGGCAGCGCATTGCACAGGTGCGCAAGGCCGAGCAGCGGGCCGCCGCCGCCGTGCTGGGCATCAAGGAAGTGGTGTTCCTCGACTTCCCCGACGGCCTGTTGCTGCCGACGCTGGACCTGCGCCGCGAGATCGTGCGCCAGATCCGCCGCACCCGCGCCTACCGCGTCGTCTGCCAGTCGCCCGAGCGGGTCTGGACGCCGAACTATTCCCTGGGGCGCTTTCATCCCGACCATATGGCGGCGGGCGAGGCCACCATCGCCGCCGTCTACCCCGCCGCTCAGAATGGCTGGGACTTTCCCGAACTGCTTGCCGAGGGGCTGGCCCCCAGCCGCGTGCGTGAACTCTACGTGATGGGCGCGCCCCACCTGAACCATGCGGTAGACGTCTCGGAGACCTTCGAGACCAAACTGGCCGCCCTGCGCTGCCACGTCAGCCAGCTCGGCGAGGACCAGAGCGAACTGGCCGAACGGCTGCGAACCTGGTCGCGCGAGCGCGGCGAAGCCTTCGGCCTGCCCCTGGCCGAAACCTTCCACCGGGTGGAGAATTGAGTGTCATGAGCCTTCTGCTTGCAGCCGTCCATGCGGCTCCGCCGCACACCGACGGGATGAACATCCTTCCTGGGAGGGCTGCGCCCTCCCAAACCCTCCCACCGGGTGGGGGGCGTGGGGAACCTGGTTCCCCCATGCCCCTGCTCGGGGGCTGCGCCCCCAGACTCTCCTACGGGCGGGGGCGTGGGGCAATCGGGTTTCCCCACACCCCTGCGTGAGGGCGTAGCCCTCCCAAACCCTCCCACCGGGTGGGGGCATGGGGGAACCCGGTTCCCCCATGCCCCTGCTCGGGGGCTGCGCCCCCAGACTCTCCTACGGGCGGGGGCGTGGGGAAACCCGGTTGCCCCACCCCCTGCGTGAGGGCGTAGCCCTCCCAAACCCTCCCACCGGGTGGGGGGATGGGGAAACCCGGTTGCCCCACCCCCCTGCGCAAGGGCGTAGCCCTCCCAAACCCTCCCGCGGGCGGGGGGATGGGGGAACCGCGTTCCCCCATGGTCACGTCAGGCCCCATGCGCGGGGCGCACACCGCCCGATGCAACCGGCCCGGGAGCGCGGGCGGCCAGCCCGTGGCGCGGCTCCGCGGGCACAGTAACGGCCCCCTCCCTAGCCCGCCCCCGCCGGGGGCGGGAACCTGGCTCCTCCCCCCAGCGGGGGGAGGCTAGGAGGGGGCTGAACGCTGCGAACCGTGTCTAAGGCATGGTTCAAACGCACGTGACAGTTTGTCTCGACACGGAACCACGGGGGAGGTGTGGAGGGGCCTGGCCCCTCCACACCTCCCCGCCAGACGGTCAAGCGCAAACCGCAGGTTTTGAACCATGCCTAAGGGTTCAACTGAACGGTCTGCCCACTGGTTTGATAGATCACCCGCTCGGCGATATTGGTCGCGCGGTCGGCGATGCGCTCCAGATTGTGGGCAATAAAGAGGAGATCGGCGCCACGCGGGGCGTGCTCCTTGTTCAGCGCCAGCTTATCGCCGATGATGGCGATCACCTTATCGTAGAGTTGATCGACCTGCTCCTCCTTAATACCGACCGTGTGGGCCAGGTCCGCATCGAGGCCGGCATAGGCGCCGAGCGCCTGCCGCAGCGTCTCAACGGCGATGGCGCCCAGATCGAGCAATTCGGGGGGCGGTTGCAGCGTCTCCGGGCCGTTGGGACCGATGACGAACTGGGCGATGCCCTTGGCGTAATCGCCGATGCGTTCCAGTTCGCCCCCCACGCTGATGGCCGACAGAATGCTGCGCAGGTCGCGCGCCACCGGCTGCTGGGTGGCGATGAGCAAGAATGCGTGCGACTCGAGGGTCTGCTGGGCCTGGTTCACACGCAGATCCGCTGCCCGGACCTCGCGGGCCAGTTCCAGATTGTTGGTCGCCAGGGCCTCGAGGGCCTGGGTAATCGCCGTGACGACCGCCTGACCAAGGCTGACCACCTCGTTGTGAAGCGCCAGGAGTTGATCATCGTAATGTTGCCGGACGCGCATGGCACACCTCCTCGTGTGGCATGGGGACGATGCCTACTATCAGTATAATCCCCGCGTCCGGCCTGGAAGGATAAGAGGCGGCTACAATCGGCGCGGGCGCCGCTACCGATGCTCAGGGCGCCTTCGCCGTGCCTGGACCGGCCCCGTTGCTGCGCTCCAGGGGGCTATGCCAGATCATCTGCCCGTCGCTGTACATCGCGGCGCGAATGATGTCGGCGATGGTCCTTTCGTTCAGCCCGGAAAACTCACCTATCTCGCGCAACTCTTCGAGGATGCGCCTGACCGTGCGGGCGCGCACCGCGGCCTCGGCGACCCCTCGGGTCTGGATGCCCACCGCCTCGATCTTCGCCTGGTGCTGGGCCTCGGCGACCTCGTTGTCCTTGTTGCGGTTTTTCCGCTTGATCAACTCCGGATCAATCGTAATCGACTCGAGCACGATCTCGCGCACGTGGATGCCCCAGTCAAGGGCAGTGGCGTGCATACTGTGCCGCAACTGCTCCGCCAGGCGGCGCCGGTTCAGACTGAGAGCGTAGGGGTCGTTCTCGGGCGCCGGGCGGGCATCCGGTTTGCTGGGCAACAGGGGTTCGACCCGCCGCCGGTCGTGTTCGGCCATCTCCGCCGGCCAGTCCCACACCACATCACGGAGGCGGTCGTCCAACAAGGTGCTCATCAACACCTGCAGCACCCGGCGCCACAACTCCGGGTCGCGCTCGCTCAACCCCTCGCCTGCCCGCAGGTCCCTGATCATCTGGTACAGATTGACCGACGTTTCGTAGCAGGTGAGCGCGTTCGTCACCTGATACGTGCAACGCACCCGCACTCGTTGAATGGGACTCAACCAGGCGGTGCGCGTGTCAATCTGTTCGACCTCGTGCTCGAAGCGCAGGGGATAGGCCGGCATGCGCGCCAGGATCCTGAACAGCCCGGGAATATGCCAGAACGGGCGATCCTCGATGACGTCCAGCGCGCCGAAGAGATCCCGGCGCACACTGGCCACGTGCGGCTCGCGCGGGATGCGCTGGATGAAAAAAGCTAGCACGAGCAGGAGGGCGGCGGGAAGAAACACGCGCAGCGTATCCCAGAGTACCCCCGTCCATCCGATACTCAGACCGAGGCTCGCGCGTAGCCAGGAAAGCAAGAACAGAATGATCAGCGAGACGATCAGTAGCGAGCGGCGGAGTGGGCTCATTGGGAGTGCTCCTGGAACGAGTGTGCATGTTGCGGAAAGCGCCCGTTTCGCTCACATGAACATAAGCCTTCGGAGAGGGGGTGGGGGGAAACCCGGTTTCCCCCCACCCCTGCGTGAGGGCGAGGCCCTCCCGCGGGCGGGGGCGTGGGGGAACCAGGTTCCCCCATGGTCACGTGAGACGGTCATGCGCATGGCGCACACCGCCGCGATGAACACGACCTGGGAGCGCGGGCGTCCCGCCCGCATCGCGGCTCCGCGGGCACGGTGACCGGCCCTGCCCTGACCCGCCCCCGCCGGGGGCGGGAACCCGGCGCCTCCCCCCAGCGGGGGGAGGCTGGGAGGGGGGGCTGAACCTTGCGAAGGATGGTCACCTCAGCTCCACGGCACGAGGCTCACAAGAGGCTGGGGAAACCGGGTTTCCCCACACCCTCGCCCGGTAGAAGGGTTTGGGAGAGCGCGGCCCTCACAAGAACAACCTGTTTCATCGCGGCGTTGTGTGCCATGTGCATGACCATCTACCGGGAAAATTCATATGCTGATTACGCTGTATTATACGCTGAAGATCGTGTATGTCTACAGGCAGCATGATGGAAGATATGGCACTGATCTCCGTTCCCGGTGGCGGGGCAGCCTCGCCGCCCCGCGTCCCCCGTTTGGTCCACGCCGGGGCGCGCCCCACCGTTCGCCGCGTCTGCGCGCGCCCGGCAACGGACGCCGGGAAATGTGGCATAATTACAGTCAGGTCTCACACCTTTTGCTCACCTTGCTCCGGGTGTGACGACGAAATGTTTTGCACGCTCCTCCCACGCCCGGCGGCTGAAGCCGCGGGCTAACGTCCGGCAAAGCCGGCCTCCGCCGGCTCGCGAGGCCACGCAGGTGGCCTTCGCATCCGTAGCCGAGGGCTGATGGTCTTTGAAAAAATAATCCGGTCTAGCCCGCGCAGGCGGGCTTCGCATCCCGTAGCCGAGGGCTTCAGCCCCACGGCCAGCCCGGTATACCGGATTCATTTCTCAATACCCATCAACCCGACGGAACGAGGCGCCGTGCAAGACTTCACGTCACACCCCCTTGCCCCCCGGAGGGCCCGTGCATTACGATCTGCTGCGCTACCCCTATGCCACGCGCCGGGCGCCCCTGCTGGCGGCCAACGGCGTCGTCGCCACCAGCCATCCGCTGGCCTCGCAGGCCGGCCTGCGCATGCTCCAGGCCGGCGGCAGCGCGGTGGACGCCGCCATCGCCGCGGCGGCCTGTCTCACCGTGCTCGAACCGACCTCCAACGGCCTGGGCGGCGATGCCTTCGCCCTGGTGTGGGACGGGGCGGCCCTGCACGGGCTCAATGGCTCGGGGCGCGCCCCGGCGGCCCTGAGCGTCGAGGCGCTGCAACGCGCCGGTCATGCGCGGGTGCCGCCTGAGGGCTGGCTGCCGGTGACGGTTCCCGGCGTGGTCCAGGCGTGGGGCGATCTGCACGCGCGCTTCGGAACGCTGCCTCTGGAACAGGTGCTGGCCCCGGCGATCGCCTATGCCGAGGAGGGCGCGCCGGTGGCGGCGCTGGTAAGCTTCTTCTGGGAACAGGGCGTGGCGGCGGCGCGGGCGCGTCGCGGCCCGGAGTTCGCCGCCTTTCTGGAGACCTTCGCTCCCGGTGGGCGCGCTCCTCGCGCCGGGGAACGCTTCGTCGCCCCCGGGCATGCCCGCACCCTGCGCCTGCTGGCCCGCGAGGGGCCGCGCGCGTTCTACGAGGGGGCCATTGCCGCCGAGATTGCCGCCTTCAGCGCCGCCACCGGCGGCCTGCTCAGCGCCGATGATCTGGCCGCCCATCGCTCCGAGTGGGTGACGCCGATCACTATGGACTACGCGGGCCACACCGTGGCCGAGATCCCGCCCAATGGCCAGGGTATCGCCGCGCTGCTCGCCCTGGGCCTCCTCGATGGGCTTGACCCGGGCCGCTTCCCCCGCGACTCGGCCGAGAGTTACCACTTGCAGATCGAGGCTATGAAGCTGGCCTTCGCCGATGTGTTCGCCTACGTGGGCGACCCGGCCATGGCCGCCGTGCCGACGGCGGCGCTGCTCGACCGCGGGCGCCTGGCTGCCCGCCGCGCCCTGATCGGCCCCGTGGCCCGGGATTATGGGCCGGGCGCATTGCCGCAGGGCGGCACGGTCTACTTCTGCGCCGCCGATGGCGCCGGGCGCATGGTCAGCATGATCCAGTCTACCTACACCGGCTTCGGCTCGGGTGTGGTCGTTCCGGGATGGGGCATCGCCCTGCATAACCGCGGCTTCAGCTTCGTCACCGATGCGGGCCATCCCAACCGCCTGGAACCGGGGAAGCGGCCCTTTCACACCATCATCCCCGGCTTTCTGCTCAAGGAGGGCCGGCCCGTGGGTCCCTTCGGGTTGATGGGCGCCCATATGCAGCCCCAGGGCCACACCCAGGTCATTGTCAATAGCCTGACCTACGGCATGCATCCCCAGGCCGCCCTCGACGCGCCCCGCTGGCGCTGGGAACGCGATGGCACGGTGCACCTGGAACTGGAGACGCCGCGTCATGTCATCGAGGGCTTGATCGCCCGCGGCCACCAGGTGCGTGTCGAGGCCGAGGTCGGTCCCTTCGGGCGCGGCCAGATCATCTGGCGCCTGGATACGGGGGCCTACCTGGCCGGCAGCGAGGCCCGCTGCGATGGCTGCGCCGCCGGATGGTAGCGGTGTAACTCCGTGATTTACAATGGTTATGGGGTTGAAAACGATAAACCCGGTTACGATTCAACAACCCAACAATTCGAGCACCTGAGATACCGACCCTCCGGCCAGCCGATAACCCGCCTGTGGTGCTTCCAGCCGCGCCGGGCTGCCGGTTGGCCGGCCATCCTGTCCTCCGATGCTGCCCTGACAGGAGCCGATGATGGCCCGTGAATTCGTGACCCGGACCTTGCTCGACCGATGCTGCCCTGACAGGAGCCGATGATGGCCCGTGAATTCGTGACCCGGACCTTGCTCGACCGATGCTGCCCTGACAGGAGCCGATGATGGCCCGTGAGCCCGTGACCCGCACCTTGCTCGACTTGCTCGACAGCGGCGCCGCTGACCGGCCCGCGATCCTGGCCCCCGGCCGCCCGCCCATAACCTATGCCGCGCTGCGGGCCTATGTGGCCGACCTGGCGGCCCAGTTGCAGGCTCTGGGCCTCGCCCGCGGCGACCGCGTCGCCCTGGCGCTGCCCAACGGCCCGGAGATGGCGGTTGCCTTCCTGGCCGCCGCTACGGCCGCCACGGCTGCGCCCCTCAACCCCAGATACCGGCAGGAGGAGTTCGCCTTTTACTACGAAGACACCCGGGCCAGGGCGTTGATCGTCCCTCCCGGGGCCTTGCCGGAGGCCCGCGCAGCCATGCTCCCCGGCATGCGGCTGATCGAGGTCGCAACGCGCGCGGATGGCGCCGTCGCTTTCCACGCCGATCACCCCCCCGCCCCCGGCCACACCCCGGATTTCGCCCGCCCCGATGATGTGGCCATGATCCTCCACACCAGCGGCACCACCAGCCGCCCCAAGCGCGTGCCCATCCGCCATCGCAACCTGGCCACGTCAACCGCCAACATCGCCGAAACCTACCAGCTTGGCCCCGCCGACCGGGCCCTCTGCGTGATGCCGCTGTTCCATATCCACGGCATTGTTGCCTCATTGTTGAGCACCCTGGCCACCGGCGGCGCGGTGATCTGCCCGCCCGGCTTCGATGCGCTCAAGTTCTGGCAGTGGGTCGAAGCGTTCTGGCCCACCTGGTACTCGGCTGTGCCCACCATGCACCAGGCCCTGCTCGCGCGGGCCGAACGCAACCTGGCGGCGATCCAGGCGCACCGCTTTCGGTTCATCCGTTCCAGCAGCGCCCCCCTGCCGCCCGTGGTCATGGAACGTATGGAAGCGGTCTTCGGCGCGCCGGTGCTCGAAAGCTACGGCATGACCGAGGCTAGCCACCAGATGACCTCCAACCCCCTCCCGCCCGCCCCGCGCAAGCCCGGCAGCGTCGGCATCGGCTTCGGGGTGGACGTGGGGATCATGGACGAGCGCGGTCGCCTGCTCGCCCCCGGGGTGAAGGGCGAAGTGGTGGTGCGTGGCGGCAATGTTGTTGATGGTTACGAGAATAACCCGGAGGCCAATGCCGCGGCCTTCGTAGACGGCTGGTTCCGCACCGGCGACCAGGGCTACCTCGATGATGCGGGCTACCTGGCGCTCACCGGGCGGATCAAGGAACTGATCAATCGCGGTGGCGAAAAGATTTCACCCCTGGAAATTGACGATGTGCTCCTGCGTCATCCCGCCGTGGCCGAGGCCCTGGCCTTTGCCGTCCCCCATCCCACCCTGGGCGAAGAGGTGCATGCCGCTGTGGTGCTCAAAGCCGAGGCCACCGAACGCGAACTGCGCGACCATTGCGCCCGCTCCCTGGCCGACTTTAAGGTGCCCCGCCGGATCCACGTCCTCGAAGCTCTCCCCCGTGGCGCCACGGGCAAGCTTCAACGCATCACCATGGCCAGAACACTCGGCCTGGCCGAGTAAGACCAGTTGCCGGGACGCGGCTGGCGACGATGCCTGCGCTCCCCAGCGCTTCTAGCACCAGCGTGCCTTGCGCACTCGCAGGAATGAGGTTTCACCCATGGCCACCGTGTTCGCCGACGAACGCCGCCTCAGCCCGTATTTGCGCTTCTCCCGCGCCGAGTGGGCGCGTCTCCGTGATGGCGCTGAATTGCCGATCGCCGAAGAGGAACTCGAACATCTCGTTAGCCTGAGCGACTCGGTTTCGATGCAGGAGGTCGCCGATATCTATCTGCCCCTGACCCGTCTGCTCCAACTGTACTTCGAGGCCTCGCAGCACCTGTACCAGGTTACCAATGTCTTCCTCGATTACCCCTCCACCAGCCGCGTGCCCTATGTCATCGGCATTGCCGGCAGTGTCGCCGTGGGCAAGAGCAGCACCGCTCGCATCCTCCAGGTGCTCCTTAGCCGCCAGTTGGGCAACCTGACGGTCGATCTAGTCCCCACTGACGGCTTCCTGTACCCCAACCGCGTGCTCCAGCAACGCGGGATCATGCACCGCAAGGGCTTCCCCGAAAGCTACGACCGCCGCCGGTTGTTGCAGTTCATGGCCGATGTCAAATCGGGCGTGCCGCGCCTGGAGGTGCCGATCTACTCCCACCTGATCTACGATATCGTCCCCAACGAGACCCGCGTGATTGACCGGCCCGACATCCTCATCGTCGAGGGGCTCAACGTGTTACAACGGGGCGGGCGGGCCTCCCGCGCGCCGCAGATGTTTGTTTCCGACTTCTTTGATTTTTCGATTTATGTGGACGCCGACGAACTGCTGTTGCAACAGTGGTACGTCGAGCGCTTCCTGCGCCTGCGCGAGACGGCCTTCCGCGACCCGTCGTCGTTCTTCCGCCGCTACGCCGAGTTGAGCGTGGAGGAGGCGGTGGCAACTGCCCGGCGCATCTGGCGCGAGATCAACTATGTGAACCTGAAGCAGAATATCGAGCCGACCCGCGAACGGGCCGACCTGATCCTCGAGAAGGGCCCGCGGCACACCCTGGAGCGGGTCTATTTGCGGAAGCTGTAGGTATGCGCATCTGTATCGTTGGCGCCGGGGCGATCGGCGGCTTCCTGGGGGCGAAGCTGGCCCGCGCTGGCGCCGAGGTCACGCTGATCGCCCGCGGCGCGCATCTGGAGGCGATCCAGCGCCAGGGCATCAGCGTTGAGTATGCCGATGGGCAGCGTGAGACGGCGCGCCCGGCGCGCGCCACGGCCGACATGGCCGGGGCCGGCCCCCATGAGTACGTGATCGTGGCCGTCAAGGCCCAGAGCCTGCCCGCCCTGGCCGCGCCGATGCGCGCCCTCTACGCCCCCGACACCGCCGTGGTCTACGCGCAGAATGGCATCCCCTGGTGGTACTTCTACCGCCACGGCGGCCCGCACGAGGGCCGCCGCCTGGAGAGTGTTGACCCCGGCGGGGTGATCGCCGCCAGCACCGAACCCGAGCGCGTCATTGGCTGCGTGGTCTACCCCGCCGCCGAGATTGTCCGCCCCGGGGTCATCCGTCACATCGAGGGCAACCGCTTTACCCTCGGCGAGCCGGATGGTGCCCGTACCGAACGGGTGACCCGCCTGTCCCAGCTCATGACCGCCGCCGGGCTGAAGGCCCCCGTCCGGCCACGCATCCGCAATGAGTTGTGGGTCAAGTTGTGGGGCAACCTGGCCTTCAACCCGATCAGCGCCCTCACCCGCGCTACCCTCGATGCCATCGTCGCCGAACCGCTCACCCGCGCCCTGGCCGTGGCGATGATGGCCGAGGCCCAGCGTATCGCCGAGGCCCTGGGCATCGAGTTCGGCATCAGCATCGAGCAGCGCATCAAGGGCGCCGAAGAGGTCGGGGCCCATAAGACCTCTATGCTCCAGGACATCGAAGCGGGCCGCCCGACCGAGATTGACGCCATGGTTGGCGCGGTGATCGAGCTGGGCCGCCTGGTCGGCGTCGCCACGCCGCATATTGACGCCATCTATGCCACGGTGAAACTGCTGGAACGCACGGTCGCCCGGGGGTAAGGGTTGCCCGCGGGTCCAACCCGCATCCCCCCGGCCCCAGGGCTGTTCCTGGGAGGACGCAGCCCTCCCAGACCCTCCCACCGGGCAGGGGGCAGGGGAAACCCGGTTTCCCCTGCCCCCTGCTTGAGAGCCTGGCCCTCCCAAACCCTCCTGCGGGCGGGGGTATGGGGAACCTGGTTCCCCTATGGTCACGTGAGACGGTCATGCGTATGGCGCACCACGCTGCGATGCACATGACCTGGGAGCGCGGGCGTCCCGCCCGCGCCACGGCGCCGCGGGCACGGCGCCGCCCCCCTCCCTGACCCGCCCCCACTGGGGCGGGAACCCGGCTCCTCCCCCCAGCGGGGGGAGGCTGGGAGGGGGGCTGAACGCGGCGAACGATGGTCACCCCAGCCCTCCATGCGGCTCCGCCGCACCACGCCGCAATGAACATACGTTTGTTCTTGGGAGGGCTGCGCCCTCCCACACCCTCCCAGGGGCCGGGGCCTGGGTGCGCGGGCCTCCGGCCCGCGTCCGCGGGGGCGTGGGGAAACCCGGTTTCCCCACACCCCTCTTCGAGAGCCTATGTTCACCTCAGGGGGCGTGGATCATCGTCACCCCCACCGCGAACGGCTGCTACGCGATCACCGCGTACCCTTCCTCCGCCCCGTGGCTCGCCGGCGCAGCCTGAGCAGCACCAGCGCGCCCAGGCCGGCCATGAGGACGATGAGGAGCAACGCTACGCTGATGAGCCACAGCCTTACGCGCCGCTCGCGCTCGATCTTCGCCTGGTTGACCAGTTCCTGCGCCCGCGCCACCTCGCCCGCCGCGAATAGTTGCTTTGCCTCGGGCAGAAGGGCCGCCCCGGGCGAGGCGCCTGCTGGCCCGCCGGGCGCCGGTAGGCGGTCGAAGACAGAGGGCGCGAGGCTACGCTCGATCCCGACGAGCACCGGCAGAGCCTGCTCCTGGGCGCTGAGCACCTCCCGCGCCCCGCGCAGGTCGGCGGTGGCGAAGCGCTCGCGCCAGGCCTTCGCGCAGGGCCATCCGTCCCTGGCGCATGCTTGCTCGATCCGGACGGCATCATCGAGCAACGTTTCGAGTTCCCCGAGCGCCTGCGGCCCCGCCGCTACGCCCCGCTGGTTGAACGTCTGGCGCCAGAGCGAGGCGCACTGCGCCCCCAGATCGCCACACCGTTCTTCAAGGGCCTGGCCGCGCTCGAGCATCTCCTCCAGGCCGGCGAGCGCCGTCTTCGCCGCCTCCGGCCCTTCCCGCTCCAGGGCCTGCCGCCACACCGCGCCGCACTGCAACCCCAGGCGCTGGCAGTCTGGTTCAAGCCTCGTATCCATGTCGAGCGCGTCCCTCAGATCGTCCAGGGCTTGCTGCGCGGCCTCCAGCCCCCTCTGGTCCACGGCCTGCCGCGCTACCGCCGCGCAGGGCAGCCCCAGGCGCTCGCAGCCCGGTTCGAGCTGCGCATAGGTGTCGAGCAGGTTCGCCAGATGGTCCAGGATGCTCTTCGCCGCCTCCGGACCTTCCCGCTCCAGGGCCTGCCGCCAGAGGAGACTGCACGGCGACCCGAGGCTCTCGCAACGCGGTTCGAGCTGCGCGGCGGCGTCGAGCAGGCTGTTCAGCGTATCCAGCGCGCCACGGGCGGCCGGCACGTCACCCGTGTTCCAGAACTGGCGCCAGGCAGCCGGGCAGGGCGCCTGGACGCTGGCGCAGCGCTCCGTGGCGCTCCGGGCCAGCGCCAGCGTCTCCTGCGCCACCTGCAACGCGGGCAGGGTCGCGAAGTTCAGCCGGGCGGCTTCTTCGCTGAACGCCGCCGGTATCGCCACGCCGAGTTCCTGGGCAGCCGCGCGGAGGTCGCCATACACGCTGAGTATCTGCGGCGCATCGCGGAGGCGCTCGCGCAACGCCGCCCAGCGTCCCGGGTCAGGCGGCAGACCGCGCCAGAGGGCCGCGCAATCCAGTTGCAGTTCCACGCAGCGCGACCACGTGACGCCGACCTCGTGCAGCACCGGCTCGATCCACTCCAATGCCGCGGCAGCCTCCTGGTGACGCCAGGCGTTCAGGTGCTCGTCCACCGCCGGGGGCAGAGCGATCCCCGCGGCAGCCGCCGCCCTGGTGGCCTGGATCAGCCGCTCGCGCAACGCCGCCCGTTCGCTCAACCGGGCGTCCAGTTCCGGCCCGAAGACCCGCCCGCGCATCAGCGGGCTCAGGTTGGCCCCACTCTCCCGCTCCAGGCGGGTCAGCAACGCCTCGCTGCGCACACCCCCCGGCTGCCGGCTCAAGTCGCCGATCACACGCCGCAGGGTGTCGGCGCCAGCCGCCGCGGCCAGATCGTGCAACACCTGCGGACCAATGGCGTAGGCGCAGACCTCCGCGGGGCCCGAACCCGGCTGCCAGCTTTGCAGCGGCAATCCCTCACAGGCGCCGTTCGGCGGCAACGATGCGAATGGCACGCCCATCTCCCCCGCGGCCAGACTGGTGAGGTATTCGGCGTAGGCTTCCACCATCCAGCGTTCGGGAAAGCGCTGCCGGTCGGCCCAGTAGTGGGCTAGTTCGTGGATGAGCGTTGACTCGAGGCTGCGCGGGTGCAGGGTAATCGCATCGTTGCGACTGTCAATGAACCCATCGGCGCCGAGCTCCATCAGTTTCTGGGTATTCTCCAGAAAAAACGTGCGCCGGTGCGACCCATCGAGGCGCACGTCGGTCAGCGAATCCAGCACCGGCAAGGCCCGCGCGGCAAGATCGAGCATCTGCTCGGCCACGATGCTATGCTCGTGGGGCGCGCAGAAGCGCAGTTCCAGTTGGTGCCCCTCGACCGCCACCATGCGCGTCCGCACCCAGTACAACCCCAGGGGGCCGAGGGTGCAGCGGAGGTTTTGCGCCGACGCCGGGCGCGGCGGCAGCGCCACCACAAGCGCCACCCCAACGACGAACCACAGCCAGGCGTACCGCAGCAGCGCCCGGCGCCGGCGGGATCTTGCCATCCTCACCTCTTCGCCGTTGCCTGCCGCACGTCGAAGGTGCCGCATCGTGTTCCTCCCCCTGCGCGATAACGGATGTTTTGATTGCCGGTTGGGCACGGCGCATCCAGACGGGGGCGTTGTGGCGCCGATGCCCGCAGTTGTGTGGAACCGCGCCTTGCTCGCCATCTATGTATCGGCGCGAGCGTTACACGGGTACCCGTGATCACCCCCGCGCCCTCGCCAGGACTACGTCAACGTCCGGTTGATCGTCCCCGCCGTGGGCGTAAACGCCTCGGCTACCGGTGCGAAGGCCACCTGCGTGGCCTGTCGAGCCCGCGCAGGCGGGCTTCGCAGCGGCTAGCCCGCGGCTTCAGTCGCCGGGCGGACGACGCTGACGTAGCCCCCGCGCCCTCGCGCAAGCGTTTGACCCCTCCCGTTCCAACGTGCTATACTTGGCTCGGTATCGGCTAGCGGAACAGCGCATGAAGCGCCTGGCTGCATAACTCCTGAAAGCGGACGGGGGAACCCGGTTTTTCCGCGACCCTGCCTGAGGAGAGGGTCTGAGAGGGCGTAGCCCTCCCAGGAAGAAAGCGGATACCCTGATTATCCGGACAGGCTCGAAGAGGTGTCCCATGGCTCAACAGACTCGCCTGGTGATCGCCGATGATGAATCGATCATCCGCATGAATCTGAAAGAGACCCTGGTCGGCCTCGGCTATCTGGTCGTAGGCGAGGCCGGCGACGGGGTGAGTGTCATAAATCTGGCCCGCGAACTCAAGCCCGATCTGGTGCTGATGGACATCAAGATGCCCAAGCTTGATGGCATCCAGGCCGCGCGCATCCTCACCGAGGAAAAGATCGCCCCGGTCCTGCTGCTCACCGCCTACTCCGACCGCGAACTGGTCGAGCGGGCGAAGGAGGCGGGCGTGGTGAACTACGTCGTCAAGCCGTTCCGCGAGGCGGAACTGCTGCCGGCGATCGAGATCGCCATGGCGCGCTATCAGGAGTTTCTGGAGATGGACCGGCAGATCGCCGACCTCAAGGAGACCCTGGATACGCGCAAGATCGTCGAGCGCGCCAAGGGCATTTTGATGGATACGCAGGGGTTGAAGGAAGCGGAGGCCTTCCGCAAGATCCAGCAACTCTCGATGAATACCCGCAAGTCTATGAAGGAGATCGCCCAGGCGATCCTCCTGGCCAACGAGATCTAGGCGCCCGTGTCAGAGGTTCCTCAGCCACCCGGAGACGCGCCCGCCGCGTCTCCGTCGGCTATGCAACGGCGCGTGCGGGCGCTTCTCCCGCACGCGCTCACCGCGGCGCTGGCCGTGGTGGTGACGCTGGGCATTCAATCGCTCTGGCTGCGTCCTTCCATCGCGACGCCGGCCCCGACACCCACGGCAGCGCCGGCCACCCCCGCTCCACCCACGGCGGCGCCTCCGCCCACGGCTTCGCCGGCGGCAACGCCGCCCGATAGCAGCGTGGTGCGTCTGGAGGTGCTCGACCTTCAAGCGCAGGATCGCCAGATCTGGAGCGCCCTCTACCTGCTGCGGGCCGCCAGCCAGATTGACGACGCCGTGGCCGCCCTGCAGCGCAACGATCTGGTCGAGGCCGACCGCACCCTCCTGACGGCCTATCGCTCCCTGGATCGGGCCTATGCCTACAGCGCCGAGCGCGAGAAGGGGCCGATTGACAACTTCCGGCTCCAACTCAGCCAGATCCGCGATGATCTGCACCTGCGGCCCGAACGTCTCGACCGCCGCCTGCGCCAGTTGCGCCAGTTGATGGTTAGCCTGGTGGAAGTGTAGGGGCGCGCGATCGTTTGCCCCTGAACCAACGCGGGGTGGCCCGTCAGCCGTCCATGCGGCTCCGCCGCACACCGACGGGAATGGAAAATAATTCTTGGGAGGGCGTAGCCCTCCCAAACTCTCCCCCTGCGTGCGGGCCAGGCCCTTCCGCGGGCGGGGGCGTGGGGAAACCCGGTTTCCCCACACCCCGCTCCGAGAGCGTATATTCACGTCAGGCCGGTTTATGCTCGAAATCCACGAAGCGGTACCCCACGCCGCGCTCGGTGAGGATGTACCTGGGATTGGCGGGGTCCTCCTCGATCTTCTGGCGCAGATAGGTGATGTAGAGCCGCAAATAGTGGCTTTCCTCACGGTACTCCGGCCCCCAGACCTTGGTCAGGAGCATCTCGTGGGTTTGCACGTAGCCCGCGTTCTGCACCAAGTGATAGAGCAGGCGGTACTCGGTCGGACGCAGGTTGACCCGCTTGCCATCCACCAGCACCTCGCGGCGGGCAAAATCAATGCTCAGCCGGTCGTCCACCTTGACGAGCGTCTGTGGGACGGGGGGAGCGGCGTAATGGCGCCGGAGCACGGCCTTGATGCGGCTCACCAGCTCGCGGTGGCTGAAGGGTTTGCCAATATAATCGTCGGCGCCAAGTTCCAGACCGCGCACCCGGTCCTCCTCCTCATCCTTGGCGGTGAGCATCAGGACCGGCACCTGCGAAAACTGGCGGATGCGGCGCAGGGTCTCGAAGCCGTCCATCCCCGGCATCATCACGTCGAGCAAGACGACATCGGGCATATCCTCGCGCACCCGTTCGATGGCCTCGCGCCCGTTGGCCGCTGTCGCCACGCGCATGCCTTCCAGTTCAAGGTTGAGGCGCATGAAGTTCACCATGCGCGCTTCATCGTCAACCACGAGCACCAGTTTATCTTTGAGTTCCGACATAGACACCCTGTCCCCACGGTTGGTTCCGGCCCATCGAGATACCCTGATCGGGCCGGGCCGGGGAGGGGGCCGGGATCGGTAAGGGGTAGCGCATAGGCCGGTGAACGGTTTAAGGCCAATTGTAGCACGGCAATGGCCCCATTCACAAGGTAGGGGGAAACCCGGTTTCCCCCCACCCCTGCGTGAGGGCGTAGCCCTCCCACCCCTTCCGCGGGCGGGGGCATGGGGAAACCTGGTTTCCCCCATGCCCCTCGCCGAGGGCGTAGGTTCACGTGAGACGGTCATGCGCATGGCGCACCACGCCGCGATGACCATGCCCTGGGAGCGCGGGCGTCCCGCCCGCGCCACGGCGCCGCGGGCACGGCCCCGGCCCCCGCCCTGACCCGCCCCCACCGGGGGCGGGCACCCGACTCCTCCCCCCAGCGGGGGGAGGCTGGGAGGGGGGCTGAACGCGGCGAACGATGGTCACCTCAGTCCTCTATGCGGCTCTGCCGCACCACGCCGCAATGAACATACGGTTATTCTTGGGAGGGCTGCGCCCTCCCACACCCTCCCGCGGGTGGGGGAACGGGGAAACCCGGTTTCCCCGTTCCCCTGCCCCAGCAGCTTATTTTCACGTTAGAAGCGCAAGCCGCCAGGCCACCCACGACGAGGTTCTATGCAACTGGTCATCACGAACGTCTTACTACTAATCATCGCCGGGGGCGTGGGCTATCTGCTAGGGCAGGGCCGGCCCCGGTGGTTCGGGCCGGAGTTCCGACAGCGTCTGTTCGTCGTGGGCTGGATCGTCGCCCTGCTGCTGGCGGGGGCCCTGCGCGCCGCGGCGCTGGTCTACGGGCCGGGGGCTATGTTCGCCATCTTGAGCCTGCTGGGAGGGTTCGCCGCCGGCGTCTGGATGGCCTTGCGCCCGCGCGGGCCGCGCCGCCCCGGACGGCGGCGCCCCTGAGGCGCGACGCGCCCACCCGCGCCGGCGAAGCGGCAGTCGCGCCAGTAGCAGAACGATGAGGACCGCGCCCCACAGGGCCGGCTCGCGCCAGACCTTCGCCAGCCACAGGTAGTGCAGCACCGCCAGCGCCGCCGCGGCGTACACCAGGCGGTGGAGGCGGCGCCACCAGCGCCCCAGGCGCCGCATGGCCCCGCGGGTGGAGGTAAGCGCCAGCGGGAGCAGCAGGGCAAAGCTTGCCAATCCCGCCAGCACGTAGCGCTTCTCGGCGATGGCCTGGCCGATCAACCCCGGGTCGAGCCGGTAATCGGCCACGGTGAAGACCAGCAGGTGCAGACAGACGTACAGAAAACTATAGAGACCCAGGGGCTTCCGCAGGGCCACGGCCCACGTCCAGCCCAGCAGGCGGTTGAGCGGCGTGCAGGCCAGCGAAAGCATCAGCAGCGCCAGCGCCGCCTTGCCCGTGCGCAGGGTCATATCCTGGATGGGATTGGCCGAAAGGCGCCCCGTGACCGCATCGAGGACCAGCAGGGCGAGGGGCAACAGAGCTAGATGGACGGCCAGGCGCGGCCAGGCGCGCCGCAGTTGGTGCTGATCGGCCACCCCTGGCTCCTCTCCTAGAAGTTCGCCCGCAGATCGAGACCGGCATAGAGCGCGGCAACCTGCTCGGCATAGCCGTTGAAGGGCAGGGTTGGGCGGCGCCCGCCCTCGCCGATGCGGCGCTCGGTCGCCTGCGACCAGCGGGGGTGCGGCACGTCGGGATTGACATTGGCGTAGAAGCCATACTCATTGGGGGCAACCGTCATCCAGAGCGAGCGGGGAGCCTCCTCCACCAGGTCAATGCGCACGATAGCCTTGATACTCTTGAAGCCATACTTCCAGGGCACTACCAGGCGTAGCGGGGCGCCGTTCTGCGGCGTCAGCGCCCGGCCATAGAGCCCCGTCGCCAGCAGCGTCAGTTCGTGCATGGCCTCATCGAGACGCAACCCTTCGACATAGGGCCAGGGGTAGAAGCGGTCGCGCTGGCCGGGCATCTCCTCCGGGCGCAGCACCGTCTCGAAGCGCACATAGCGCGCCGCGGCCAGCGGCTCCACCTCGGCCAGGAGACGCCGAAGCGGAAACCCCAGCCAGGGGATGACCATGGACCAGCCCTCGACGCAGCGCAGGCGATAGATGCGCTCCTCCTGCTCGAAGCGCAGCAGATCCTCCAGCGCGAAGACACGCGGATGGCGCGCCAGGCCGCCGACGGCCACCTCCCAGGGAGAAACGCGAAAGTCGCGCGCCAGCCGCGCCACCCGTTGCTTGTCGGTGGTGAACTCGTAGTAGTTGTTGTACGTGGTGATCTGCTCAAAGCTATTCAGTCGCTCCCCGGGCTGGCCGGCGCGCGGATCGGGGGGCGCGACAGGAGTTGCGCCGCAGGCGCCCAGCGCCAGCGCGGCGCCCAGCGTCCCGGCGGCGCCGAGGAAGCGGCGCCGCGAGAGGTACACGTGCTCGGGGGTAATCTCCGATGAAGGAATGCTTCGCATCTGCCAATCCTACAATACACCCACATTCGAATTATCGCCGATCACCAGGCGATATGCCCTGGGCTTGAGCGGGCTGCGGCTGACCTCGACATTGCGCCCGATCAGGCTATCCTCGATGCGGTGGGGGATGCCGCGGATGCTGCAATGCTCCATCACAATACTGTGCTCGATCTCGCTGTCCTCAATCACACAGTTGTGATATATCGACGTAAAAGGACCGACGTACGCGTTGAGGATGCGCGTCTTCTCACCAATGATCGCCGGGCCGCGGATGGTCGAATTAATCACCTCGGCCCCGGTTTCGATGATCACCTTGCCAATCAACTGCGAATCACGATCCACATATCCCTGCACGACAGGCTGCATCTCCTCGAGCACCAGCCGATTGGCCTCCAGCAGATCATCTTTCTTGCCGGTATCGATCCACCACCCCTCATGCACATAGGGATAGACGCTATAGCCGGCGGTCACGAGCCATTGGATCGCATCGGTAATCTCCAGTTCGCCGCGGGCGGAGGGCTGGATGGCGTTGACCGCCTCGAAGATATGGTGGTCGAACATATAGATGCCCACCAGGGCCAGGTCGCTCCGCGGTTCGCGCGGCTTTTCGACCAGGCGCGCAATGCGGCCATCCTCTTCGAGTTCGGCGACACCGAAGGAGCGGGGATCATCAACCTTTTTGAGCACGATTTGCGCATTGTAGGCGCTGCGGCCAAACCCCTCGATCAGCGGGCTGATGCCGCCCTGGATGCAGTTATCGCCAAGGAACATCACAAAACGCTCATCGCCAATAAAATGCTGGCTGATCTTGACCGCGTGGGCCAGGCCCAGGGGCGCTTCCTGGGGAATGTAGGTCACCTTGATTCCCCAGCGCTTGCCATTGCCCACCGCCGCGCGGATCTCATCGCCGGTGTCGCCAATCACGATCCCCACCTCGGTAATCCCCGCATCGCGGATGGCCTCGATGACCCGGAAGAGCACCGGCTTATTCGCCACCGGCACCAGTTGTTTGGCGCTCGTATAGGTGATAGGGCGGAGGCGCGTGCCCTTCCCGCCGCTCAGCACAAGACCTTTCATGCTTGTCCTCTTGCATCATCCAGGCGCCGGTTCACCCCGGCGTTACCAGTTGCAGGGGGCGGGGCGGCCGCGCCGCTGCCATAGGGATTGTACCCGATCTGTGCAACCCCTAACGTGAACATAGGCTGCTCGAGCAGGGGTAGGGGGAAACCGGGTTTCCCCCTACCCCCACCCGCGGGAAGATAAGGGCGCCGCCCTTGCGCAGGGGTAGGGGGAAACCCGGTTTCCCCCTACCCCTGCCCGCGGGAGGGTGTGGGAGGGCGCAGCCCTCAGTTGGAAGGGTTCTCCCGTTGCGCAACGCAAAGCGCCGGAGACGTTGCCAGGCAACATCTCCGGCGATTCTCGGGTGGGCTATTGCGGCGCGCCCGCACACTTAGCGATAGGGCCGGATCGCGCCGACGAAGGTATTCTGCCAGTAACTGCTCCAGATGTTCGACACCTGCACCCCGTAGCGGGGGGTCATGGCGTGCACCATCTGCCCGCCACCGATGTAGATCGCCACGTGGGAGATGCCGCGCCGCCCGGCCGTGCCGGCGAAGAACATCAGGTCGCCGGGGGCGAGATTGCCCATGCCACCGATGATTGCCCCATAGCGCGAACTATACTGCGCCGCCGCGTTGTGGGGCAGGTTGATGCCGAACTGCCGGTAGACGTAACTGGTCAGGCCGCTGCAATCGAAGCCGCGGCTCGGGCTGCTGCCTCCCCATGCGTAGCGCGAACCGACGAACTGCACGGCGAAACCAGCCACGTCGCCGCTGGCGGGAATAGTGACCGGCGCCGCGCCACCGCCGCTGCCGCCTCCCCGGACGGCCGGGCGCGCGCGCACCGGCAGGGCGGGGATGTCGTTGGTCACCGGCACGCGCCGCGCCGCCATGGGCGAAACCTGGAGCAGATCGGAGAAGATCCACGCCTTCGTGCCATCGGGTAACTGGACACGGTACCAGTCCTTGTGGCGGGCAAGCAGACTCACGCTGACGCCGGCCCTGAGCGAGGTGATCCGGTCGTACGCCGAACCGGGTCCCTTGCGCACATTGACGTTATTCTCACGCACCGCGCCGACCAGGGGCGGATTGGGGTCCGGGATCGACGTCGCCACTGGCACCCGTTCAACCACACCCTCAACGATGTTGAGGAAATCCGAGGTCACCCAGCCGTACAACTGGCCGTATTCCACCAGGAACCAGCCCTCGTAGCGCTCGATCAGCGTCAGTTCCTGGCCGAGGCGCATCCTGGCCATGCTCACATAGTTGGTGCCCGGGCCATCGCGCAGATTGACATTCTCCTCGCGCACCACGCCGATCTTGGGCGGCGGCGGCGGGGGGATCACCTCGGCGGGAACCTGATTGAGGGCATACACGACCGCCTCGGGAATATCCACCAGTTCCGCGGCCACCCAGTACACCGTCGGATCGCCATCGCGCCGCACCTGCAACCACTCCTCGAAGCGCCCGATCACCTCGACGCCATCGCCCCCGTTGACGCGCGCGACCTCGTCGTAGGCGAGGCCGGGACCATTGCGCAGCCGCACCACATCGCCGCTGATCATCGCCGGCACCGTCAATGGGGCCAGCACGGCGCTCCGCGACGACGACGGGAGGGTGATCGGCGGCGGCAGGGTTTCATCGTCGGGCAACGGCGGATCGCCAACCATGGGCTGCGCGCCGGCATCGAGCGCGATGGGCCCCACGCTGATCGGCGCCTCGACCAGTTCTGCGGGCTTCCGAGCGGGCGACGCCGCGGGACGCAGCGGCATCTGGCTCAGCACCAGGGCCAGCGGCACCATCAGGGCGATGATCAGGTGAATAAAGAAACGGGCGGGCAGGCGGGAGAACCAGGCGTCGGGAGCGAAGAGCGTTGTGGCGAGATAAGCGCGGAATGCGGCGAGTGAGCGGCGTCGGTCCCGGTAGCGCTGGCGATGCTCTGAAACGCGCTGCTGTAAATGCTCGACATCGCTACGCAGGGGCACAGGCGAGGAGTTTCGGTTTAGCTCAATCATGGAGCAATGTACCTCACTTGGGTCTCTGTGGCGCGCCCATGGGGGGGTGACAACCCTGACACGCTCCTGGTGAATACGCGACCACAATGACTATCAAGCCGGGATGGCGGGAGTGTACCACGAATGCCCAATATCCGCAAGCGTCATCGTTTTGTCAGGCAAGCCTAGCACTGCCTTGCGTGCGTGGTCAGGGCCAAAAAGTAAAAAGAGTGTAATGGATTCTGGCAGATCTGTCAATACTCCCTGAGAATAAGGCTTCCTGAAGCCTTATATCGCGGTCGCCCAGCACCGAACTGTCATTGGTATCCCCACCAATTGTAAAGAATAATCTGCCGTGAGAGAAGTGGAGCGCCAGCGGGACACCGGTCGCGCCAGGCGCATGAGCATGCGCTGGCTGGCAACCTGACAGCCGGCTGAAGCGCAGGCGTGGCGCCTGATAACCCTTGTCAGGGTTGCGCCTCCCCCCAATGACGCGGACCGGCATGGCCCAGGCCAAAAGAGGACCAAGGTACTACCATTTTAGATTTTAGATTGCGGATTGGAGATTGCCGCTCGAGGCAACAGGAAGCGCTCATGGCCTTTGAAAAAATAATCCGGTATAGCCCGCGCCGGCGGGCTTCGCATCCCGTAGCCGAGGGCTTATGGTCTTGAATACATCATCCGCTCTAGGCCGCGCAGGCGGCCTTCGCATCCCCTAGCCGAGGGCTTCAGCCCCACGGCTAGCCCGGCATAGCGGATGAATTTTTCAAAGACCATTAGCCCCACGGCCAGCCCGATATACCGAATTAATTTCTCAAAGACCATAAGCGCTCACGAGCTTGCGGCGTCTCTCTGACGCTTTGGCGTACCTGTTCACACCCGGGGTAACACACACGCCTGGGAGCGCGGGCGTCCCGCCCGCGTCACGTCTCCGCGGGCAAGATGCCCGCGCTCCCGGGAGACATGTGAACACGTACGCTTTGGCAACTGCTTGAACCCTCCTGCGGGCGAGGGTGGGCAATGGGAGGGGCGGGGGAACGCCGCCCTTACCATTGGAACAGCGCGTAGCGCCAGTACTGCCCGCTCGCCCGCAGCAGCGCCACCGGCCCCGGCGCGACCCCGCGCGGCGGGGCGCCATAGGCGCGCAAGCCACTGTCGCCCACGAGCTTGAGCCAGAGCACCATCTCGGCAGGCTCGGCAACGATTAAGGCGCTGGTGGCCCCGGCGCTGCGGGCTGAGTGCGCCACCTCCTGCAACGCGGCCACCGGCGCCCCGGCGGGCGTGGCTGCCTGCAGCGTCCCCTCGGGCGCGCCGCGCTCGAGCAGCGCGACGCGCATCGCCTCGCTGCCTGCTCCGACGATGACCACGCCCGGCGCGTAGCGGCGCCGGTAGATCTGGAAGGCGTGGTCGATCAGCGCCGGCGATGGAAGCGCCGGCGCGACGATCAACAACACGTCGGCGCTGCGGGCCTCATCGCGACGGGCCTGCAAGCCGGCGGCTACCGCGCCGACCAGCAGGGCGATCAGCGCCATTACCAGCAGCACACTCAACCCATACCCCGCCTGCCGGCGCGCGCCGCGCCAGCCCGCGGCGCCGGCCGGCGCCGCAACCGTTTCACTCTCCACGCTGTGCTCGTCAGCCATGCGGTTCGCTCCCCACCGGGCGCATAGCGCCGCGGTGCTCGCGGGCGGGTGCAACCCCCCCGCATCCCCTCGCTCGCGTCTGGGAGCGAGGGCGTCCCGCCCTCGTCACGTCTGCGAGGGCGAGATGAGTTTTCAGAATCGATCTTCAACAAGCCTGCGAGAGGGTTTGCCCATCGCCGCTTTAACCGTCTATGCCACCGGGCGGCACCCCGCCCGATGCAAACGCGACCATGGGGGAACCTGGTTCCCCCATGGTCACGGTAGGCCCCATTCGCGGGGCGCACCCCGCCCGCGCTCCCGGCCCAGGTTCACCTCCGGCATGGTTGCAGCAGGGCCAGGCGGGATGCCCCCGGCGCGTGCCGCACCGCCCCCTCCCGGACCCTCCCCCGCCGGGGGCGGGCACCCGGCTTCTCCCCCCGGCGGGAGGAGATTGGGCGGGCGGCAGCACGCTGCGAACGATGGTCACCTCAGCCGTCCATGCGGCTCCGCCGCACACGAACAGGATGAACATAGGTTCTTCCTGGGAGGGCGAAGCCCTCCCACACCCTCACACCGGGTGAGGGTCTGGGGAAACCCGGTTTCCCCATGCCCCTGCGGGGCGGGGGCGCGGGGAAACCCGGGTTCCCCACACCCCTCTTCGAGAGCCTATGTTCACGTTAGGAAAGGAAGACTCCATGCAAACCTCCACCATCAGCCTGGTAACGATCATCGCCGAGGGCGTGCTGCGCGAGCGCCTCCTGGAGGATCTGCAACGCCTCGGCGCCCGCGGCTGGACCATCGGCGAGGTGCAAGGGCACGGCGTCCGCGGGATCAGCGAATACTTCTGGGCCGGCTCGCAGGTGCGCATCGAGACCCTGGTCAGCCCCGCAGTCGCCGAGAAGATCCTGGCCCATCTCCAGGAGCACTATTTCACCGACTACTCTGTGACCGCCTTCGTTCACGATGTGCGCGTGGTGCGGGCGGAGCGGTACGTGTGAGCCCCGGCGGAGCGCCGCCACCTTCCTCGAACCGGGGGTTCGCGGGAGAGCTTTGCCCTCCCATGAACCCCCGGTTCGTGCCTGGTTGGAGAAGAGCGGGGAAACCGGGTTTCCCCGCGCCCCTGCCTGAGCGGCGGGGCCAGACCTTTCGGGTAACGGGACGCGCCGGTTGCCCCAGGTTGCCCGGCGGTTCCCCTGGACAGATCAGAACTCCTGTTATACTGGAATCAGGGCTGCGCCGCACCTTGCCCGCGAAGCGGCAGGGCGCGGCGCAGCCGCGTGGACGGCTGAGAGCCAATGACGAGAAGTCCCGGAGGGAATGTGTCAAAGAACATCCTGATCGTTGGGGCCGGACCTGGGGGGATGGCCACGGCGATGCGTCTGGCGGCCGCGGGCTACCAGGTGGCGATCTACGAGGCGGCCGACCGGGTTGGCGGGCGCATGCGCGGTTTTGAACTCGGCGACTACGCCTTCGACACCGGGCCGACCATCCTGCAGGTGCCGCGCGTGTACGAAGAACTCTTCGGCGCCTGTGGCCTCAATGTGTACGATTACCTCAAGCTGATCCGTCTGGAGCCGAATACCCGTATCGCCTTCTGGGACGGCACGCACCTCGACCTGACCTCGAACATCGCCGCCTTCAAGGAGCAACTGGCCCGTTTCGGGCCGGATCTGCCGGCGGCCTTCGAGCGCTGGTACATCGAGCACCTGCGCAAGGACAAGGTAGGCTACGGCCCCTACCTGGGCACGCCGGTGCGCCCGCCCCTGGGCTACCTGAAGCCCGACGAGGTGGCGGCGGCCCTGCCCTTCCGCCCCTGGGAAAGCCTCTACGACCACTTCAAGCGCTTCTTCCCCGACGAGCGCCTGGTCTACGCCCTGGCCTATCAGGCCAAATACCTGGGCATGCACCCCACCGCCTGCTCCAGCGTGTTCAGCCTGGTCACCTTTCTGGAGTTCCACTACGGCATCTGGCATCCCGAGGGCGGCTTCCGCGCCCTGGCCCGCGCCCTGGCCCGCGCCGCCGAGGACCTGGGGGTCGAAATCCATCTGCGCCGCCCGGTGCGCCAGGTGCTTGTCGAGGGTGGGCGCGCCCGCGGCCTGCTGATGGCCGACGGGGAGCGGATCATCGGCGACGCGGTGGTGATCAACGCTGACTTCGGCCACGCCGTGCAGACGCTCCTGCCCGCCGACGCCCGCGGGCCATATACCGACCGCTGGCTGAACCGCAAGGAGTTCTCCTGCTCGACCTTCATGCTCTACCTGGGCGTCAACCGGCGCTGGGAGCACCTGCCGCACCACCAGTTGTACCTCTCCGAGCACATTCGTCGCACCGACCCGCTGTGGGCCAGAAGCGCCGTGCTCGATGAAGAGGATCCCTCGTTCTACGTCTGCAATCCGACGATTGTTGACCCGGCGAACGCCCCGGCGGGGCATAGCACGCTCTTCGTGCTAGCGCCGGTGCCTAACCTGCGCCACCCCGTGGATTGGGCGGCGAAGGCCGGGCCGTACCGGGCGCTGCTCCTGCGGCAGATGGCCCGGCTGGGCTTTGAGGACGTGGAGCGTCATATCGTGGTCGAGCGCCACTACACCGCCGAGACCTGGCGCGATGAGCACCGGACCTACCTGGGCGCGGTGTTCAACCTCATCCATAGCTGGCAGCAACTTGGCCCGCTGCGCCCGCACATCCGCCACCGGGGCGCCCGTCACCTGTACTGGATCGGCGGCGCGGTGCACCCCGGCAGCGGGTTGATGACCATCATGGAGGCGGCGAAGAGCGCCGTGCATTTCATCGGCGAAGATCTGCCCGTGGCGGCCCCGCTGGTGAGCAGCCGCTAGCAGGCGGGGCCGCGAGTTGTCGCATCCCTACTCCGCCCGGCGGGTCCGCCCGGCGACCCACAGCCCGGCCGCCAGGGCGCCGGCCCCGAGCGCCAGCGGCGCCCAACTGCGCCGCCGCGTGTCACCGAGCACGACCCTGGCGGTGTTGTAGCCGCTGGCGCCGAAGACGCCGCCACCGGGGTGGGTGCTGGCCCCGGTGAGGTACAATCCTTTGATCGGCGTGCGGTAATTTGCCAGTTCCGGCAGCGGGCGGAAGAAGAACATCTGATCGAAGCTCATCTCCACGTGCATCACGTTGCCCTTGAGCAGGCCGATGCGGCGCTCCAGGTCCAGCGGCGACTGGATGAAGCGATCGATGATCTTGCCGCGCATGTTGGGGGCGTAGCGGTAGAGCACCTCCAGAATGCTGTCGGCCACCTCCTCGCGCGCGTCGTCCCAGTGCCGTCCGCTACTGAGTTCGTAGGGGAAGTACTGCGCCCAGAGAAAGACCGTGTGCTTGCCGGGCGGAGCGACGAGCGGATCGATCGCCGAGAAGGTCATCGCGATAACCGCCGGGTCCTTCGACGGTTCGCCCCGCAGGTAGTCTTCGTAGGCCCGGCGCACATAGTCCATGCTCGGGCTGAGGAGTTGGAGGCCGTGATGGCTCTCGTGGGGTTGGCCGCCGCTGGGCGCGCCGGGGTAGTCGGGGAGTTCTTCGGCGGCGCAGCGCACTGTCATCCCGAAGCCGTTGCCGACGCGCACCTTCTGGAGCCGCTCCACCAGGCGCGAAGGCAGGTGGGCGGGGCCGACGAGGCGCAGCAGTGTGGTAAGCACGTGCGCATTCGAGACCACCACCGGCGCGGAGTAACGCTGCCCATCCTCGGTTTCGATGCCCTGCACCCGGCCCGACTGGACCAGAATGCGGCGCACCGGCGCGTCGAGCGCCACGTTGCCGCCGAAGCTGATCAAGGCGCGGGCCATGGCCTGGGTAAGCATGCCGCTGCCGCCTTTGGGATGCGCCGCGCCGCTGTAGTGCAGCATGGCGTGCCAGCCGAAGAAATCGCCGGCCCCGATCTCGTCCGGCGGCGGCCCGCTCTGGGCGGCCAGCCAGGTCATGGCGGCGCGCATAGCCTCGCTTTCGAATGTCTCGCTGATCAACTGGGCATAGCTGGTGAACAGGCGCCGGGTAACCTCCAGGGGTTGGCGTTCGCCGGCGGGCAGGCGGGGCACCGCGGCGGCCACGCTGCCGAACAGCCGCGCGACCGAGGGCGGATTGAGGAATACATCGAACACCGCCTCGTTCAGCGGCGTCCAGTAGGCCAGGAAGCGGCGATAGGCCTCGGCGTCGCGCGGGCTGACGCGGGCGATGCTTTCGACTGTGCGCTCGGTATCCTTATAGAAACTAATCGCCCCGCTGCCATCGGGCAGCGGGTAGAAGGCGAAGGGGTCCATCGGAATATACTCGAGGCCGTGCCGCTCCAACTCCAGATCGCGCACGATGGGGGTGAGGTGGACCATAATGTGGGCCGAGGACCCCACGTCGATTTTGTAGCCGGGGATGACCTCTTCGGTGCACACAGCCCCACCGACGATCGGGCGGCGCTCGGCGACCAGCACCCGCAACCCGGCCTTCGCCAGGTAACCGGCGCAGGTAAGGCCGTTGTGCCCGCCACCGACCACGATCACGTCGTAGTCCGTTTTGTGAGCCATAGCAGTCGCTTTCTATCCGAGCATGGAACCACCACGATCCAGTATACGCCAGATCGGGGCGGAGGGATGAACGGCCCGGCAAGGGCTGTGACGCATGCCCCTACTTCCCCAGCAGCCAGCGCAGCGCGGCATAGGTCGCGCCGTTGGGGAGCAGCGGCACAAGGTGCGCGGCGATCAGGGCCAGCCGGGGCAGGGGCGCCAGCCGCGGCGCGACCAGGGCCACAGGAACGCTCAGCAACAGGACCAGGTGGGCCATGCCTGCGCCATCGCTGACCTGCCCGCCACGGGCCAGCCGCGCCAGGCTGAGCGCCGCGCCCGCGGCGAGCGCCACCACCCCGCTGGCGCCTTTCCCCGATCGTGTGGCGACGTACCACAGCGGCAGGGCCAGCAGCGCCGCCTGCAATGTCACAATGTGGACCAGCAGGGCCGGCGAGAGGCGCAGGCGCCCCTCCTCCATGCGCGCGCCGAGGAACAGCGCCGTGGTGCGCGCGCCCCGCGCGGCGTCGTTTTCCAGATCGCGCAAGGCGCCGTGAACGCCGTTCACCATGAGGATCAGCAGCACCTCGTAGGCCATGAGCAGGCGCGTCAACGTGGTTGGCGCCCCGCCCGTCGCCAGCGCCCCGTAGCGCAGCAGCGCGGCCCACCCCAGGGCCTGCACCAGGTCGGTGAGGGGCGGGAAGGGGCAGGCCTTGCCCCAGCGGTTGTAGATCGCCAGCGCGCCAAATGCCGCCACCAGGCTTGTTCTCGCATCGCCACGCGCCGGATGCCGGGCGTCCCCGGCGACCAGCCGGGTGTGCAGCGCGAAGGCCAGCGGCACACAGATCAGAGCCAGGCCCAGGGCAAGCTCCGGCTGCACCGCGCCGCGCACCAGCGGGTAGTGCCGCCGGCGGGGCTGGGTGCGGTCGAGGTCGAGGTCGCAGATGTCGTTGTGGAGGTAGGCGAAGAGGTGAAAGGCGCTGGCCACCGCCAGCAAGCCTGTGGCGCGTCGCAGGGTCAACTGCGCGCTCACGCTGCCCGCCCCGAGCAGCGGCAGCGCCGCGGTCGCGCCGAGGGCCGAGAAGCGGCTGAAGTGGTAGAGATCCCAGAGCAGCGTCGTGATGCTCATCTAATACCGATTCTACTTGATGGCATCGCATTGGCTCAGTTCCACACCTCCACAGCTCTACAGCTCTCCAAAGCCCTGTGTGGAGCTGTCGAGCTGTGGAGATGAGCAGGACCATGCGGGATTGCCAATTCCACTTGGTATAACGTGAAAATAAGCTCTCGGAGAGGGTATGGGGAAACCGGGTTTCCCCACGCCCCCACCCGGTGGGAGGGTGTGGGCGGGCGCAGCCCTCACGCCGGGGGGTGGGGAAACCGGGTTTCCCCACCCCCCCGCCCGCGGGAGAGTTCGGCCCTCACGCAGGGGAATGGGGAAACCGGGTTTCCCCATTCCCCCGCCCGCGGGAGGGTTTGGGCGGGCGCAGCCCTCCCAAAAGGATTGTTCATCCCGTCGGTGTGCGGCGCAGCCGCATGCACGGCTGGAAGCGCGGGCAGCTTGCCCGCGGAGACGCGACGAGGGCGTCCCGCCCTCGCTCCCAGGCTCGTGGATGCCCCCAGATGTGACCAGTTACTCCCGCGTCCACTCGCTCAGGCGGAAGCCCGCTTCGCGCAGCATGCGGAAGACGGTGGCGGTGTACACGGCGACAAACTCGTTGGGGGTCCGGGAGCGGGTCAGCATTTCCATGGCGGCCATGGCCATCTGGCGGCGCATTTTGGGGTAGTAGACGCAGGAATGCACCACCTGGTTGTAGAGGCCCAGCCAGTAGATGTAGCGCCGCACCAGTTCCGTGTCGGCGGCGGCGGCCACGCGGCGCTGCAGGGCATCGCTGAGGCCGCGCCGGGCCATGAAGACATCCACGGCGTCGCGGTGCTGCATGCGGATGGTCGCCAGGGTCGGCACAAGGGCCGCCGGCAGGTCGTCGCGCATGGCCGTCACCACCTCGCCAAGCAGCCGCAGGACCGGCTCGGGGTAGTAGAAGCCTACCGCGGCCAGGCCGGCGACCACCCGTTCGACCTGGCGCCGATCGTCGCGCATCAGGCCGTCCTGGAGGAGCAGTTCAATCAGGGGCATGGTCTGGCCGAGTTTGCCGTAGGCCAGGCCCAGGGGGAGGAGCAGGATGTCGAACTGCTGGAGCAGGCTCGGCGTCGCGCCGTAGATCAGGTCGGGATTAGCGCCGAAGAGACCCTCGGTCAACTCCTCGACCAGCGGCGTCCACGCGTGGGGCGTATGCGGCAATAGCACGCTGAAGGAGAGCAGCAGCCAGAGCCGGCCCGGCGGCGGCAGGCGCTGGAAGAGCGCCCGCACCACGGGGGCGGTGCCGGCGGTGTCGGTGAAGGCGTGAATGGCGATCTGTGCCGTGCCTACCAGGTTGAAGAGCACGTTGTCTTCGCGCAGCAGGGTCTCCAGGTCGGCTATGTAGGCGCGCAACGGCTTCGCCGGGTCGAACAGCGGCGCGACGCGCATCAGGATGGCGCGCTCGGCCTGCGGCACCTCGAAGAAGCGCTCCACCGGCACGATTTCGGCCAGCAGCATGGTGTCGAGAATCGGGCGCGAAAAGGCGCTGGCTACCGCCTGAAAGATCAGGTCCTCGATGGTTCTGCCGAATACGCCGGTGTTGAGAATGTCGAGATGGAGCCGCTGGCGGGCCAGTTCGTAGTACAGTTCCACGGTGGTATCGCGCACATCGGGGCGTTCGGGGTGGTTGATGTAGATCACCACCGAGAGTTCGAAGAAGAACTCCAGGATGTTCCGCAGGTCGCGCAGGGCCGACGGGCCAACCCGCGCCACCAGGTCGCGGAGCAGGCCATAGGTGAAGTCGGGGTCGGAACGCCAGATGAGGTACAGTACGTCGCGGGCGACCCGCCGCAGGGCCGGGGCGCCACGGGCGGCGGCCCAGAGGAAGAGGTCGCGGGCGGGCGGGCCAAGGTAGTAGGCCGCCTTGAGCGCGGTCCGGCGGGTTTCGTCGGTGTCTTGCTGGCAGAGCGACTTGAGCAACTCGGCGCCGGCCTGCGGATCGTCGGCGTACAGTTCAACCAGGGTCTGGGCGGCAAGTTCGCGCAGCTCGATGTCGGGGGCGCGGGCCAGAGCGGCGAAGGCGGCGGGCTGCCGGGCGACCAGCAGGGCGATGCGGGCCACGTCGAAGGCCAGGGGAAACTCGCGCGCGCGGCTCATCAGGCTGGTGACAGCGCCAACCAGACCGTCGCCACCGGCCGCGCCCCCCAGGAGGCGCCGGGCGAGCACGTAGGCGCCCAGTTCGTTGTAGGCGAAGCTCACCGTTTCGCCCGCGAAGGGGTGGCCCCGCTGCTCGATGAGCACGCCGTTGTCGAGCAGGCGGCAGTAGGCGGTGTCAGGGTCCTCGCGCAGCAGTTCTTCGCGCAGGTGCTCGTTGCGGGCCAGATCGCGAATGGGCACGCTGATCGCGCCCCGGCGAAGCATCTCGCCGGCCAGTTCGTCAATGAACAGATACTCGCGGCGCTGGCGCACCCGCTCCTCGTAGTAGCGGCGGAACAGGCCCAGTCCTGGCCCGCGCGCCGCCAGTTCGACCGGGCCATCGCGGCAACTCTCGGCGATCAGGCGCAGCATGAGCGGCTTGCGCAGGCGTTCGCGCAGGCTCGCCGGCAGGCGCTCCAGGGGCGTCTGGAGGCGGTAGAAGCCGGCGTAACGCTGGTAGGCCAGGGCCAGTTCGTCGGGAGTGAATGGCTCGAGCGACAGCCACGGCTCGTCGCCGGGGCCGTAGTAGTAGGCGCTCCAGAACAGATTGGTCGCGCCGGCCCGCTCCAACTGACCCCAGGCCACGCGATTGCAACTGATCACCACGCGCAGCGCCGGTCCGGCGACGCGGCCAACCAGCGCGTCGAGTTGCTTGAGCAGGCTCTCGGGGCCGGCATGCGCGCCGCTGCGGTACTCGTTCAGCCCATCGAAGATCAGCACCAGGCGCCGCCCGGCCTCGGCTGCCAGGCGTCCGATCTGCCCCAGGTCGTGCGCCAGCGCCTCGGGCGCCTCGCGCCCCAGATCGCGGCTGATCTCCCGGTCAATCTCTGCCCCCAGCGAGCCGCTGCAACGGTAGAAGAGCACCGCTTCGCCCGCCTCCTGCAGATCCTCGGCCCAGCGCGCCAGCAGACAGGTCTTTCCCGTGCCCGAGTCGCCGATCAGCAGCAGCGCCCCGCTCCCGCTCGCCAGAAAGGCCCGCAGGTGCGCTTCGGCCCCTACGCGCCGCACATACAGGTGCGGCGCGTAGGGGCCAGGACGATGGGGCATGCCAGCCAGTTCGCGCAGCACCTGGCCGGCCTGGGTTCGGGCCGCGGCGCGCACGTGGTCCCAGCCGATACTGATGGGCCGCTCCGGGACCGACACGCCGGGACGCGGCGCCGGCGCGAGGCGCGTCGGCGCATCCATGGCCGCGCTGGCGCCGTCAAGGGCGCTGGCGGCGCCCCGCAGCGCCTGGCGCAACGCGGCGGCGCTGGCCGGGCGCTCCTCGCGCTGCAACGCCAGGGCCTGCCCCAGCGCCGCGCTCACTTCCAGCGGCACCTGGCGGTTCACCAGATGGACCGGCGGCAGCGGGTCGGCCCGGCCTGCCAGCAGCGCCTCGGCCCGCGCCGGCGCGCTAACCGGGACCCGGTCGGTGAGCAAATGGTAAAGCGTCGCGGCGAGGGCGTAGAGGTCGGAACGGGCATCGGTGCCGCTGCCCTGGATCTGCTCCAGCGGCGCATAGTGCAAGGTGTAGCCGAAGAGACTCCGCGCCGCGCCAGGACCGATGCCCTTGGCGAGGCCAAAGTCGAGCAGCACCACCTGGCCCTCGCCCGTGAGCTTAAGATTCTGCGGCTTGATATCGCGGTGCAACACCGGCGGCTCGCGGGTGTGCAGGTATTCCAGCGCGGCGAGCACCTGATCGCCCCAGGCGAGCGCCTCGGCCACGGGGAACGGGCCGCCGTGGCGGGCCAGCAGCGCGGCCAGATCCGCCCCGGGAAAAAACTCCATCACCAGGTAGCGTCCGGCGCCATCGCGGAAGTAGTCGATCACCTTGGGCAACGCGGGGTGGCGCAAGGCGGCGAGCAGTTGGGCCTCGCGCTCGAAGGCCGCGGCGTTCTCGGGCGCATCGCCGAGCATCTGCTTCAAGGCGACCGTATTGCGCAACCGCCGATCCACCGCCTCGTAGACCGCGCCCATCCCACCGCGGCCGATCAGCCGCACGATCTGGTAACGCTGGAAGATGAGCGCACCGGGATTGAGCATAGACATCGCCTGCGAGCACCACTCCGTCCGAGGACATCTAATGGGTTGCCCCGCGCCTGGTGCGGTCAAAGCAATGGCGGCGCCAGCGCTTCGACCCCAGGATCGGCGCCGGCGGCGCTGCGGCCCATTGTAGCACAGCGGTTTGCGCGCCTGCGGTACAATGAAGGTATGAGCGAGTCGAATCACCCTGCGGTCGCGCGCCTGGTGGCCCTGGCCGACGATGTGCGGCCAGCCGAGTTCCTCCTGACCGGCGAAGAGCATACCCTGGGCCGCGCGCCCGGCTGCGACATTGTCATCCCCCGCCAGACGATCTCGCGACTCCACGCGCGCATCACCCGCGAGGGGCCGCGCTACGCGCTGCGCGATGCGGGCAGCGCCAACGGCACATACGTCAACGGGGCACCCGTGATTGGCCCCCACCTGCTGAACGACCACGATACGATCGGGTTGGGCGCCACCGGCGGCCTGCTGCGCTTCCTCGACCCCGACCCGACGGCGGTCGCCGGCACGCGCCTGCGCTTCGATGAACGGGCGCAGGTCTTCCTGCTCAACGGCCAGGCGCTCGACCTTTCGCCCGGCCAGTTCAGGCTGCTGCTGCACCTGCACCGCAACCTGGGGGCGCTCTGCAGCCGCGAGTCTTGCGCCGAGGCCATCTGGGGGCGCGACTATGATCCGGGCCTCGACGCCGAGGCCCTCGACCGTGCCGTGAGCAACCTGCGCGCCGCCCTCCGCCGCGCCGACCCCTCCGCCGACCTGATCCAGACCCGCCGTGGCCTGGGCTATGTGCTGCTGGTGCGGCCGCCAGAGACATGACCATGGTCTTCCAGGGAGGGTCCAGCAAGGCTGCCCCTTCCCAGACCCTCCCACCGGGTGGGGGATGGGGAAACCCGGTTTCCCCATCCCCCTCTTCGAGAGCCTATGTTCACGTTAGCCATCTATGCGGCTGCGCCGCACCACGCCGCCATGAACCTACGGTTGTTCCTGGGAGGGCGAAGCCCTCCCAAACCCTCCCGCGGGTGGGGGAATGGGGAAACCCGGTTTCCCCATTCCCCTGCGGGGCGGGGGCGTGGGGAAACCCGGTTTCCCCACACCCCTGGGGCCTATGTTCACGTTAGGAGGGGTGCGCCCCGGGAACCTCCGGGCGGGAGAAGCCGGGGCCGGCGGCGTAGGGGCGGGGAAACCCCGCCCCTACGCCGGCCCGCCTCCAGGCAGGGGTTGCGCCCCCCCCAGACCCTCCCACCGGGTGGGGGGCGTGGGGAAACCCGGTTCCCCCATCCCCCTGCGGGGCGAGGGCGTGGGGAAACCCGGTTTCCCCACACCCCTGGGGCCTATGTTCACGTTAGGAGGGGTGCGCCCCGGGAACCTCCGGGCGGGAGAAGCCGGGGCCGGCGGCGTAGGGGCGGGGAAACCCCGCCCCTACGCCGGCCCGCCTCCAGGCAGGGATTGCGCCCCCCCAGACCCTCCCACCGGGTGGGGGGATGGGGGAACCGGGTTTCCCCATCCCCCTGCGCGAGGGCTACGCCCTCACCCTCCTGCGGGCGGGGGTATGGGGGAACCTGGTTCCCCCATGTTCACGTTAGGCGGGACGCCCTGACCCGCCTCGAAACGAGATTGACACACAATGAACATCCCACTCCTGATCTGGATGCGCGCCCGGATCCCCCTCTGGGCGGCAAGTATACTTCTGAGTCTGACCTTGATTGGCGGCGTGAGCGGCGGAATGTACGCCGGGTACCACCTCAACCGGCCCCCGGCTGCCTGCCCGGAAAGCCCCGAGGTCTGCAAGCAGTTTTCGGTCTTCTGGGAATCGTGGGAACTGGCGAGCGCGCGTTTCGTGGATCCGGCGGCGGTCGATCCGGACGAGATGATCACCGGCGCCGTGAACGGCATGCTCGACAGCCTGGGCGACAACGGCCACACGCGCTTTCTCAGCGCCGAAGAAGCCCGGCAGTGGGAAGAGTCCCTGCGCGGATCGTTCGAGGGCATCGGCGCCTACATTGACGTGCGGAACGGACGGACGATCATCGTCGCGCCGATCGAAGGCTCGCCCGCCGAGCAGGCCGGCCTGCGCCCCGGCGACGTGATCCTGGCGGTGAACGGCGAGCCGACCACCGGCTGGTCAGTGGACGAGTTGCGCGCGAAGGTGCGCGGCCCCAGCGGCACCAGCGTTACCCTGCGCGTCCTGCATCCCGGCGACAACGTTCCGGTGGACGTGACCGTCGTGCGGGCGCAGGTGGTGGTGCCGAGCGTCAACTGGCGCATGCTGCCCGATGATGTCGCCTTGATCCGGCTGAGTTCCTTCGACAACGACGCGGGCAAGGAACTGCGTGACGCGCTTGCCGGCGCGCGACAGCAGGGCGCCCGCGCCATCGTCCTGGACCTGCGCAACAACCCGGGCGGGCTGCTCGATCAGGCCGTCGAGGTGGCCAGCCAGTTCTTGCCGGAGGGCACCACCGTGCTGATCGAGGAGAATCGCGAGGGGGAGCGCAAGGTCACCACGGCGCGCCGCGGCGGCCTGGCCCTCGATGTGCCCCTGGTGGTGCTGATCAACGAGAACTCAGCCAGTTCTGCCGAGATCGTTTCGGGGGCCTTGCAGGCGGCAGAGCGGGCCGTGCTGATCGGCGAGACGACCTTCGGCACCGGCACCGTGCTGACGCCCTACCGCCTGAGCGACGGCAGCCGTCTGCTGCTGGGCACCCAGCAATGGCTCACCCCCGACGAACGCACCATCCGCGGCCAGGGCATCGATCCCGACGAAGTGATCGTCCTCGGCGACGAGGTGGCGCCCCTCTCGCCCGCCGAGGCGGCAGCCCTGCCCGCAGCCGAACTGCGCGCCAGCCCCGATACCCAACTGGCCCGGGCGGTAGAACGGGTGCTGGAAGTGGCAGCCAGCCGGTAGTAAGTGTTCACATGTCTCCTGGGAACGCGGGCATCTTGCCCGCGGAGACGCGACGGGGGCGAAACGCCCTCGCTCGCAGGCGCATGGGTTATGGTCTTTGAATACATACTCCGCTCTAGCCCGCGCAGGCGGGCTTCGCATTCCGTAGCCGAGGGCTTCAGCCCCACGGCCAGCCCGGGATACCGGATTAATTTCTTAAAGACCATACCCCAGGTGTGAACAGTTACAGCCGGTAGCAGCCTTGACGGGTCATGGCGCTCGTGCTAGCATGCCCCGCACACGTGGCTATGCGGTATGCTCCCATCGCGTGCCGAACCGCCCCCTCCCTCACCTTCCCCCGCTGGGGGATGGAACCGGGCGCCTCCCCCCAGCGGGGGGAGGCTGGGAGGGGGGCAGAACGCTGCGAACCGCACATCTCCTACGAACCTTGTCTAACAACAGGTTGTTCCCGGGAGGGCCACGCCCTCCCAAACCCTCCCACCGGGCGAGGGGATGGGGCAACCCGGTTTCCCCAGACCCTTGCCGAAAGGCCGGGTCCGGGAGAGCGAGGATACTGATGGCTCCGCTGCTCGAAGTGCGCGACCTGCAAACCCATTTCCACACGCAGGACGGCGTCGTCAAGGCGGTTGACAGGGTGTCGTTCTCCGTGGATCGCGGCGAGACGCTCGGGATCGTCGGCGAGTCAGGGTGCGGGAAGAGCGTCACCTCGCTCTCGATTATGCGCCTCATCCCTTCGCCGCCCGGAAAGATCGCCGGAGGGCAGATCCTCTTCGATGGCGAGGACCTGCTGCAACAGAGCGAAGAGCGCATGCGCCAGATCCGCGGGAACCGGATCGCTATGATTTTCCAGGACCCCATGACCTCGCTCAATCCGGTGCTGACGATCGGGCGGCAGATCACCGAGTCGCTGGAACTGCACTTGAAACTCTCGCGGCGCGAAGCCCAGAAGCGCGCCGCCGAACTCCTCGATATGGTGGGCATTCCCTCGGCCAGCAAGCGCCTCGACAACTATCCGCACCAGTTTTCGGGCGGCATGCGCCAGCGGGTGATGATCGCTATGGCCCTTTCGTGCAACCCTGAATTGCTGATCGCCGATGAGCCGACCACCGCTCTGGACGTCACCATCCAGGCCCAGATTCTCGAATTGATCAACCGCCTCAAAGAGGAGCTTCATACTGCCGTCATCATTATCACCCACGACCTGGGCGTCGTCGCCGGCATGACCGATCGGGTGACGGTGATGTACGCCGGCAGGGTGGTGGAGGAGGGACCGACCCGCGAGATCTTTGAGAACCCCCGTATGCCCTACACCATTGGCCTGCTGCGCTCCATTCCGCGCCTGGACGAGGCGCGCAGGCGCAAGTTGAACCCCATCCGCGGTCTGCCCCCCAATCTGATCGACCTGCCGCCGATCTGCGCCTTCAGCCCGCGCTGTGATTTCGCCCAGGAGCGGTGCATCACCACACGACCGGAACTGCGCCCCGTCGGGGCCGGGCATGCCGCCGCCTGTCACTTCGACATCACCCTGGAGACGCCCGTGCCCGAACGGAGCGCCGAGGAGCTGCCGGTGTAGCGAACCGCGAGGGTGCAGCTCGCCCCGAAGAACATGTGAGCGCAAGCAGTGGAAGGCCGCCGGGTGCGATAGCCATGTCAATCAAAGCCGATCCTGCAACTGATGCTGGCGACACCGCGCTGATCGAGATCCGTGACCTCAAGGTGCATTTCCCCGTCACCCGCGGCATCATCTTTCAGCGCCGCGTGGGGACGATTAAGGCTGTGGATGGGGTGAGTTTCAGCATCAAGCGTGGAGAGACCCTGGGTCTCGTGGGCGAGTCGGGCTGTGGAAAGAGCACCACCGGGCGGGCCATCCTGCAACTCTACCGGCCCACGTCCGGCGAGGTGCTCTTCAATGCTCAGGATCTGGCCAGACTGCGCGGCGATGAACTGCGCAAGATGCGCCGCCACATCCAGATGATCTTTCAGGACCCGTATGCTTCGCTCAACCCGCGCATGACCGTCGGCGATATTATCGGCGAGCCGATCAAGGTGCACCGGTTGCGCCAGGGTAAAGCGGTGCGCGAGCGGGTCGAGGAACTGCTCAGCCTGGTGGGGCTGAACCCGGCCTTTGCCAACCGCTATCCCCACGAGTTCTCCGGCGGCCAGCGCCAGCGCATCGGCATCGCCCGCGCCCTGGCGGTTGAGCCGCAGTTCGTCGTGTGCGATGAGCCGGTCTCGGCCCTCGATGTCTCCATCCAGGCCCAGGTGGTTAATCTGCTCGAAGAACTGCAAGAAAAACTCGGGCTTACCTATCTGTTCATCGCCCACGACCTGAGCGTGGTGAAACACATCTCCAACCGCGTGGCGGTGATGTATCTGGGCAAGGTGGTGGAACTGGCCGAAGGCCCGAAACTGTACCGCGCCCCCCTGCACCCCTACACCCAGGCGCTGCTCTCCGCGGTGCCGATCCCCGATCCCAAAGTGGAACAGCAGCGCCGGCGCATCATCCTCGAGGGCGATGTGCCCAGCCCGCTGAACCCGCCCTCAGGCTGCCGCTTCCATACCCGCTGCCCGATCGCCATCCGGCAGTGCCGGGAGGAGGAGCCGCCCTTCGTTGACTACGGCGATGGGCACTTCGCGGCCTGCTGGCGCGCCCGGGAGTCCGGCGAACTGATGCCCGCCATTGCCCGCAAACAGACCGAGAGCCTCGCCGCGCGCATCCACGCCGAGGTGGCGAAGGTCAAGGGCCTGGCTGATTAGTCTAACGTGAAAATAAGCCCTCGGCGAGGGGGTGGGGAAACCGGGTTTCCCCATTCCCCCACCCGCGGGAGGGTTTGGGAGGGCTGCGCCCTCCCAGGAACAACCGTATGTGCATGGCGGCGTGGTGCGGCGCAGCCGCATGGACGACTACGGTGAACATAGGCTCTCGAAGAGGGGTGTGGGGAAACCGTGTTTCCCCACACCCCCTGCCGCGGCAGGGTCTGGGAGGGCTGCGCCCTCCCAGGAACAACCGTATGTGCATTGCGGCGTGGTGCGGCGCAGCCGCATGGATGGCTGCGGTGACCATCGTGCGCAGGGTTCAGCCCCCCTGCCAGCCTCCCCCCAGCGGGGGGAGGCGCCGGGTTCCCGCCCCCAGCGGAGGTGGGTCAGGGCAGGGGCGGTCACCATGCCCGCGGAGCCGTGACGCGCGCGTCCCGCCCGCGCTCCCGGGCCGTGTGCATCGGGCGTGGTGCGCCATGCGCATGACCGTCGCACGTGACCATACGCCCTCGGCGAGGGGCGTGGGGAAACCCGGTTTCCCCACGCCCCCCGCCCGCGAGAGGGTTTGGCCCTCACGCAGGGGGATGGGGAAACCCGGTTTCCTCACACCCCACCCGGTGGGATGGGAGGCATCGCTCTCACGATTCGGGTACAATCACGCAACATCCCCGCCACGCCACAGGAGCACAGCGTTTTGTGGACCTGGAGACCTTCAACTGGATCCTATCGCCGCAGGGCCAGGCCTTGCTGGCGGAACTGGCCGCGCGCCCGTTGCGCGAGGGCGATATGCTGCGCGAGATGGAGCGGTTACGCCGGCGCGTTCCGGCGGAACGGGCCCGCGCCGTATTGGAACTGGCCCTGTTGCGCCGCCGCGCAAGCGCGAAGTTCCCCGCCGCCGAGCGGCTCTACTTCACCCGTGAGGCGCTGGAGCAGGCCAGCGCCGCGCCGGTGGCCGCGCATCGCGCCACGCGCCTGGCGCCCCGCGGTCACGTCGCCGATCTGGGTTGCGGCATTGGAGGCGATACCCTGGCGCTGGCCGCCGCCGGCGCGCGGGTGACGGCGGTGGAGCGCGACCCCCTGCGCCTGGCCATAGCGCGCGCCAACGCCGAGGCTCTCGGCCTCAGCGAGCGCATCGAATGGCGCCTGAGCGATCTGGCTGTCGCGGCGCCCCCACTGGCCGACGCGCTCTTCAGCGATCCGGGCCGGCGCGCGGGCGGGCAGCGGCGCTTCCACGTCGAGAGCTATGACCCGCCCCTGAGCCGGGTGCTGGCATGGCGCGCCCACACCCCCGCGCTGGCGGTCAAGGTCGCGCCGGGCATCGATCCGGCCGCGCTGCCCGCCGACGCCGAGATCGAGTTTGTTTCGCTCGACGGTGAGTTGAAGGAGGCGGTGATCTGGTGCGGGCCGCTGGCGCAGGTCGCCCGGCGAGCCACTCTGTTGCGCGCCGAAGCGAACGGCCAGGTCGCCACCCATACCCTCTGGGCCGGGCGCCGCGCCGTCCATCCGTCCGCGCCACTGGCCGAGCCGGACGCCTTTCTCTACGAACCCGATCCAGCGGTGATCCGCGCCGGTCTGGTCACCGACCTGGCTGTACAGCTCGGCGCGGCGCAGCTTGATCCCACCATCGCCTACCTGACGGCGCCAACCTGTATGGCCACGCCCTTCGCCCGGGCCTGGCGGGTCCTGGAGTGGTTCCCGTTCAGTCTGAAACGCTTACGGGCGCGGCTACGCGAGCTTGGGGCCGGCGCGGTCACGGTGAAGAAGCGCGGCTCGCCGCTCGACAGCGATGCGCTGGCCCGGCAGCTCAGCGGCCCCGGGACGCGCCCGCTCGTCGTGGCGCTCACTCAGGTGCGGGGGCGCCCGGCAGCGGTGCTTTGCGACGCGCCCGTATCCCCCTGAGCGCCCTGCTCGCGCCGCGAACCCTCACCGCCAGGACACACGCGCGGGAGGCCGCGCCTCCCCGCTAACACTGAGGTGACCATCGTTCGCCGGGTTCAGCCCCCCTCCCAGCCTCCCCCCAGC